>Ga0197143_1000295_pt1 | contig 57887 bp, 42 predicted proteins | sample GBS70_MetaG_FD_148603 | JGI IMG/M metagenome (GOLD analysis project Ga0197143, IMG submission 148603) | Sediment microbial communities from Great Boiling Springs, Gerlach, Nevada, United States - GBS 70_MetaG | ecosystem: Environmental > Aquatic > Thermal springs > Hot (42-90C) > Sediment... | reverse complement strand
CCATTGCACGCTCCAATCTTTCTTTATCACGAACATCACCAATAAAAAACCTTAACCTTTCATCATAATTAAACTTCTGTGCCATTTCCCATTGTTTAAGTTCGTCTCTGCTAAAAACTCTTATAACTTTCGGGTTAAATTCTTTTAACATTATTTCACAAAATTTTTGACCAAAAGAACCTGTTCCACCTGTCAGTAAAATAATTTTTTCAGACCAGTCCATATCTTTATACCTCTCTGTTGGTTATAAGATAAAAAAGTTTGTTTTTACTTTTGAAAACCCAAGAGTCCTGAACAACATTTAGTAATGTTTAACTTTTTATAATTTTATATAACAATTTTTTTATTACTTCTATGTCTGAACCATCAAAAACTATTTCACTAGTCAGGTCTTTCTTATTACTCTTACAACTTCAAAGTGAATACCATCGGACTTTTTACTCGCCACTCATCATCTATTCAAAACCGTGTTTTTTAAATATTTTTACAACTTTTGGATGTTGGTTTAGTTTCTTACTATATAGATTTTTGGAAGATTTACCCATCAAGTTGTTTTTCTATATTATAAAAAATCTCATAAGCCGTCAACTATTCGTTAGAAATAATTTCCTTCAATTTTTTGTAAACACTGTCTATTCCTAAATAAAGTTCATCTCTTTTAATAAATTGAAAAATCTTTTTTGCCTCATCAGAACTATAAATATGGACTATCTGATTTCTTTTCTCTATCATCTCAAAAAATATTTCTTCATATTTTTCCTCAATTAAACCTCTCTTAAAACTCTCTTTGAAACACTGTAGTGGTGTAGAAACTACCAAACCCTCTACTCTTAAATACTCTTTAAGTGTTTTCCATAACGCTTCAAATGTATATTCAAAACGTTTTGTAGCAATTTCTATGATTAGATCCTCACTTAAAAAGTTAAACAAAGCAGGCTGCTTGATTATCTCTTCAAACTTTTTAAACGCTTTTTCAAACTTCTCAAAAGTTCTTCTGAATTTTTCGGTTTTTTCCATATTACGCCTTCCTTTAATATGTTCTCTAAGAGATTATCACTTATATTTTCGTCAGTAAGATTGACTATATCTATACATCTTAAAGTTGGAACTTTATTCTCTAGCTCCTCTCTTATCTGTGCTATCAAAGAAGAAGGTAGAGTATCTTTAGAATATACTGCTAAATCTATATCAGAGAGACGATCTATTTTATTTTTTACAAGTGAACCAAATATAAATAATAGATACTCACAAGGTATATATTTATCAAAAATAGAGATTATTTTTGTTTGTATTTTTTTCTGATTTTCTTTGTTCATTGCTGTTTATTTCATCATTTGTCGTCTTTATAGATGAATTCTTTTAACCTTTCTTCTTTTAAAAGCTTGTTTTTTGTAAAATTCTATTACTTGTTTGTTTCTATTACTCCAACTTTTAAAGTACGAAGTTTTACAATTCTAAAAGTTAACTCTTCAATATTTTTACAACTTCTGGGTGTTGGTTTAGAGATTTTTGGAAGATTTACCCATCAAGTTGTTTTTCTATATTATAAAAAATCTCATAAGCCGTCAACTATTCGTTAGAAATAATTTCCTACAATTTTTTGTAAACACTGTTTATTCCTAAATAAAGTTCATCTCTTTTAATAAATTGAAAAATCTTTTTCGTATCATTTGAAATATTGTGAATGTATTTTCAAAACGTTTTGTAGCATCTTCTATAATCAAATCTTCACTTAAAAAATTAAACAAAATAGGCTGCTATCTCTTCGAATTTTTAATCGCGTTCTTAAGTTTCTGAATTTTATGGTTTTTCAAACCAACATCACTACGCTTAGTCGGTTTTGCAAACGAACTAAAAAGAATCTCTTTTTCGACCTCACTTCTTTTATCAGCGAGTATCTTTATACATCTTTTAAGTTTTTTTATTAACAAATCTTTGTTTAGCCAAAAGACCTTTACAGAATTGAGGATTTTTTCTGAATGATAGATGGCATTTTTTACATCTTCCTCAGTAAAATATTCAACAAGCATTTTACTTAAACATTTTTAAATACTCTGCAATTTTGTATAGATAAAATGCAGTTTTTATTTTTCTTTCAAAAGGTTCTTTTTTAAAAATATAGCGACACCTTTCTTTTGATTCAAAAATTTTTTTACGATACATCTGCAATTTTTTTTGATTTTTTACAACTGAATTATCCATAGTATTTTTTTAAAAAACTTTGATACTTATCCCATAGCCCATATGTCTTTAGAATCTTACTTAATAAATTCTTATCTACTTTTGCCTGCTCTAAAAGTTTTATTATTTTTTCTCTATCCTTCGCTCTAAAAACACTGGCAAATATCGCTATCAAATACTCAGGCTTTAAAATCTTGATTTCTATCTCTTTATATTTGATTGACACAGCATTTTTAACTGCTTCTTTCTCTAAATCTGTTGCAGCAGGAATAAACTGAATTGGTGTATCACCAACCATAATATATTCTTTATACGCTTTATATCCTTTCTTTAACAAAAAATCATGAAATGGTGTTAATAATACTATTCTATCTCTTTCAGGTGGTATAAAAAATATATCTATATCTTTAGTAGCAAAAGGTTCAGTATAATAAATTGTAGCAACTGCACCACCAATTGCATAATCTTTAAGAATACCTTCTTGATGCATTTTATATATTAATTTGAAAACCCTTTCTATGTCCTTCTCTATCATATAATCCGTTTTAAAGATTTTTAATTTTGTTCAATTCTACCGATAGTATCTCTACACCATCTAACAATTTTTTCGAAGCATTTACAACCTCCTCTATCATGTCTTTAAAAGTAGCCTAATCACAGACTAAAAGTCTGCGATTACATTTTACTTATTGCACAGCTAAAGCCGTGCCATACAATCTATTATCTTTTACACTTATCACCACTACCAGCTGCCTGTTCATCACCTACCCACTTTTTCATTTTTTAACTTTCTCACCGTCTCACTTTTTCACCTATATATATTTTTGCCTTTTCTAAATTCTTCGTGTTTTCTTATTATATCTTTTGGATAATATTTTCTTAATTTATTCAATTGATAAAGCCAGTTGAGGCGGAGTTCTAATGGCATTTTTTTGTATTCTTTTATCTTTTCATCATCTACATAGTAATAAAAACCAGTAAGTTTTTTTTGTTTTCTCATAATAATTTCTTTAACATCTCTATATCTGCTATATCTTGTTTTCTTGCTGAAGCAGTTTTCATTTTTATAATATCTTTTATTGAAATAACCGGCAAGATGATGTTACGAATCTTTTTGTAAACAACATTTTTTATTGCATCTTTATAACTTATAGATGTATTTATGACAACATCTATCTCAGTGATTGTAAATTTAGGGTTATACAAAGAAAACGCTTTCATATTTTTTTCTTCTATCCATTTTTTTCTTTTCTCTTTAGATAAAAGGTTTTCAATTTTTACAGGTATTTTTGGTTTAAAACCCAATTTTTTCATAAAAAAAATAAACTTTTCTAAATTCTCATTGCTCATATCTAATAATAAGTCAATATCATATGTTGCACCGAGGAATGCCATGGATGTTCACAGCAAGACCGCCTACAATTATATATTTTATTTTGTTTTTATTAAGTAGCGAAAATATTTTTAAGTACTCTATCATTGTTGACTTATTTAAAAATTTGTTTTTTAACGACACTGCGTAGTCAATGAAAAATTGTTTCCAAACTTTGTGGTCAATTTTTTTTTATCATTCTTGGGTAATCTTTAAGTTCTGCTGCTTGTGTAAAAGCTACACCAAGTTGTATAGGATCGATATGCCAGTTAAACTTTGCTTTATCTATTAGATCTTTAAATGAATACCCTTTTTCTTTAATGATAAAATAAATGTCTATAAAATCTCTTGCACGAGGGTTAATTGCTATAGTATGAACTTTATTAACAGCAATGTCATAAATACTATCAACAGAAATATTTTTGTATTTTATACCTTTTTCAATTCTTGGAAATGGATAATAATTAAAGTCAACTTTTAGTTTCTCTTTTTCAGAAAAATATAATTCAAATGAGTGAAGTCCTAAAAACCTTCTATAATCAACTTTTTTCAATTTTAATTTTTTTTGAACTTTTCCTAAAGATGCTCTTATTGGTAGTAAATTTATCTCTTCTTCACAAAAAAGGTCTATATCTTCAGAAATTCTATGATAAAGATAAAATGCAGCAAGCGGTGTTCCACCTGTTAAGTAAAACCTTTTACACAAATATTTTTCTTCAAATACTATATCCAAAAATTCTTTTTGTTGTGGTGTTAAAATCGGGGTTTTTTGTTCCATAGAAGCAATTCCAAGAATTTTCTTGTTGGTTCATCCATAAAGAGTTTTTTCCAATATTTTTTCACTTCTTTTTCATCTAACCTTTCGCCTGCTAAACCGTAGTTTATCATTTGTTGTATACGCCAGATTTTGTATGCTTTTGGATCTTCTTTCTTAAACTTTTTTTCATCTACCGACCAGTTATATGGTATAGTTTTTATGTAATATAAAAACAGAGATTAATATGTCTTTAGAACAAAAATTATACTTGTTTTTTACTTTTTATTTCAAAAATTTTGCTATACCTTATAGTTTTGATTGGGGTTTAGTGGTATTTTGGGAGAAAAAGAGTATTTTTTCTCGTCAATTATTCTATAATTTTGCGATAGTATTCTTTAATTTTGTTTTGATATATTTTAGGATAGGTATCTTTCATACCTTCAAGGAGCTCGCGTTTTATTTCTTCTGCTGGCATAAATTCGTCCTTTTTGGGCAGTGGCACGTAGCGCGTTTCAAAGCCATATAGTCCGCGGCTGCCACTGCCTTGTGAAGGCTGCGATTTTAATATTAGGAAAGGCGTTGGTAGAAAACCCCCGGATTGATACTGCATATTTTCTTTTGACAATTCGTTATAAAGGTTTTGCAATTTTTCGCGGTTTTGGGATAGGTAGTATAATGCATCTGATTCGTTATTATACGCTTCTAATGGATTGATAGAAGAGAGGTTATGACTTGCCTTGTCCATGTTTTCTGCAGCAAATTTGAAATTTTCAAAGATGTTGCCGGTAATTATAGATGTTTCAGAAGCATAATTTTTTATTTCATCGGCTAATTTTTTTGTCCTATTACGTAGTTTTACCTGTTTTTCAGATAGCGCTGTTAATAAATTTTTTTCATTCTTATCCAATGTTTCGCCAAAATTGTCAGTAGGAGGAAGTTTTGTTAGTAGTTTTAATATTTCTTTTTCAATATTGTATGATTCTATAGTAGAGTTTTTAATATTTTCTGCTGGTATGGATAAATTATTTATAGCAGTGATCTGTTCTTCTAATTTTTCTATAATATTTTTTAACAAGGTAGGCGCCTGGCTGATAGATTTATTTTTAAACTCCTCCAGGGTGTTATACATTTTTGGCAATACATAATTGACATTTTCCTGTAAGGTAAGGAATGTTGTTTCTGGTTGAGGGACACGTATTATTTCTGACATTTTATCTCTTGTATTTTCTATAAGTTTAATTGCAGTGCTTTGTTTTTTAATTAATTCTTCTAATAATTTCATTTCAGAGGCTTCTTGGTATTTTTTTTGTCGTGATGAAAGTGGAGAGGTTTCATCTATTAGTTCTTCTTGGCTTTTAATAATACTGTCGAGCTCTGAGATATGTTCTTTCAGCTTGTCGTTTATTTTGTTTAGATTAGAATATATAGAGTTATATGCTGCATCTTGTAAAGTAGTTAACATATTTTCTAAAGATTTTAACAAGTTTTCCAGATCGCTTACTATATTGGATAGATTACCGGAAGATAACTTTTTATTTATTTTATCAATTGCATTTTCTATGAGGTCAAAATTTATTTCTTTCAAAGCTTTCTGGTTAACGAATTCTTCTGGCAAGATTTTGCCAGTGGAGGATAATAAGTTAGCGATATTGTTTATTAAATTGTTTATTTTAGACAATAGATCTTGTATTTCATTAGCTTTATTTTTATCAATTTCAGGGGTGCTCCGTAGCATATCAATCATATCTTTACAGAGAGTTGTAGCTTCCTGTCCTTTAGTAAGTAGATCTTTCATTTGTTGGTATTGCGAGACATCTTCGGTTATTAAAGTCATACGCTCAAGTATTGATATAACTTCATCTTGGTATTTTATCAAATTTTCGAAATTTTTATTTGATATCTCGTTGAAGATATTTTTCATAGGTTTATCTAAGAGATATTGCAAGTTATCGCGGATGCCTTCAGATTCTCTTACTGTTCGTGTGTCCATAAGAGGGTCGTTATACATTTTATCTAAGATTTTTGATAACTTATTTGTTTCACTTTGGATATTATTGAAAATTTTATTCTGTTCTTGGTGAATATTATTCAACATAGCTGATACGAGAATGGCATTTGTAGTATTTTGTGTTTCGTAGAACTCTTTAGTTTTTTCTGCTATATCAATTTGGTTAGATAAAATGTTGGAGAGGTTATCTTTGAAGGTTGAGATTTCGTCAAGAATACGTTGATGCTCTTTTTCAAAGCTGAATATTTCTATTAAGAACTTTTCAGAGTAGGACTTTTTAGGTCCGGAGATTGTGTCAGTGTCGCATACTTCAATTGTGCATTCTAAGACATCTCCTGGTGCAAGTGGAGATATTTTGTTTAGTCGGAATTCGTATTCCTCTATGATTTTCTTTTTACCATATGTAGGGAATTCCTTCATTTTGAATATGTTTTCTGCATTTTTACTTATGTTGCGCACTATCAAGTTTGCTGCACGTATGCCATAATCGTCTTCTCCTTCATATACGATGTTCACTTTACTTAATTCAGAAGCTATGATATTTTCTGTAGGGGAGAGTAGTTTCACTTGCGGGTAGTCATCAGGGATAACTTTTATTTCCCAAGTTGGGACTTCTAAATTTTTATATCCTTCAACATCTACGAATTCTATCGTATATTTTCTGTCTTTTAGTGCATATATTTCTCCAATAGATATATTTTTATAAACTTTGCAGTTGTGTATTTCGCCATCGCTGAATAAAAATTTACATTCGTTTATAGGCTTATTAGATTTTACTTTAACGTTCACTGTGGTACCGTATAGAGTTTCTATATTGCCGTCAGTAGTTTTTACAACTTCTGTTTTTTTGTTCACATACTCCGGATATTTGTAAGTGAATTCCATATTTTCTATTAATGGTGGGCGGATAACTTTTATTTTATAAATTTTTGAGGTAGTGTTAGTGAACTTTACATAATAAGACAGGTCTTCAAATAATTCGTTTATAGAAGCAGTAAACTTTACCTCTTTTTCTGAAACTTTATCATATAGAAGCGTGTGTGTATGGTTATAATAAGAAATGTTCATATATTTTTTTCTCCAAAACTTATCGCTTGAGTATTTATAAATTAAGAGTGGTGTATATCTAAAGACATTGTAGCCTTTAATTTTTGCCGAGATGGCGATTTTGCTTCCCGTTAGTATTTTTGCATCTCCTGGTATGACTTCTATTTTGTATATACTGACTGAGGGGTTAAGGAGCTGCGATATTAAGAATTGGCAATATTTGGGGCATAGAATAGGGATGTAAGCGTTAATTATTATTAAGAGAAGATTTATTAAAATGATATTTTTCAAATTTTTCCATCCTGCTATTTTGTTGATACTTATATTTTTTACTTTTTCATAAGTATCTGAGATAAATTTAAATTTAACCTCTTCCGATACGCCTGGGGTAGAGTATTTTTTATTAAGTGTTATTGCATTAGTGATATCATCTCGCAAAGAGACGTAATGTTTTTCAATTAAGGAGCCTAATTTTTTTAATTCGTGTAGTGAGTTAGAAGTGAATATTTTGTACAGGGAATATGTTACAAGGGCTAAGAAATAAGATAGGCATACAAGGAGTAAAATCTTTCTATACAAAATGGCGGATACAGGCAAGATGAAATTTACGGATAAGAATATAAAAAGTAGAGATAAAAAAATGGCGAGGAAGGTTAGGGAAATGAAGACTATATTTCGCAGAAGTATGATGGTGTTGATATATTTTAGGTGAGAGATGAGCAATTTTTCTTTAGATACGTTGGGTATTGATTGTTTATTCATAAATTTAGGAGCCAGAGGTAAGGTTTAATTTGTTGGTTTCCTGGATTTATTGAATATATTTTTTTAATCATTTCTGCAGCGCTTTTTATTTCTTTGAGTTTGTAGTAAACCACAAATTTATTGTATAGAGCGTTAATATTATTGGGCAGCTTATTTAATATTTCGTTGAATAGATTTAATGCCATTTCATTTTCATTTTTACGTTCATAGATTACTCCAAGGTTATTGACTATATTAGCCCAGCCTTCCAGTATGCTAATTTTTATATCTTCATTTGCTTTATATTTTACTGCCTTCTCGTATAGTTTTTCAAAGATATTTTTTCCTCTTTTATACCATATGATAGCATTATTATAGTCGCCGAGTGAGAAAAATATGTATCCGAGGCCTTCGTAACCTAATCCCATGTATGGATGAAGGGCTATTGCAGAGAGGAAATATTTTTTTGCCATCTCGTAGTTGTTATTTTTTAGAAAGAGCATTCCTATTTGGTGGTATCCGCGGGCATAATCTTCTATGATATCTGGTGTGAAAAATTCGTACCAGTAGTTGTAATAATATCTCACCCGGTATATATATAGTTCATCAATTAGTTTATCAATAGTATCTAGTGAGGGTGGTGTTTCTTTTTTTTCATCCATAGTGGCTAATAGTGATAGTCCGTAAGGGAGTAGTTTCAGTTTGTTATTAATACCAGGTGGGATGTCTGTATTGGTAGCGAAGAATATAGGTGTTTTATTGTTGAGTACAAATTCACAAAAGCCACTTTTATCTTTCAATTGTGTGAGGTAGACGTTTTGAATAGATTTGTCATTTAGAAGGCGTTTCATTTGGTTTTGGTACCATGTACTTCCCGCTAATCCTTGCGCTACAGGTACTATGTTTATGTGTTTATTTTCTACATACCAGCGATACCACTGGGAGAATATTTGCACGTCTTCTTTTAGTACTATTATAGAATTTTTGGGTATCCCTTTTAATAAGTTTTTTGAGTAGTCTTGTAAAATAAAATTTTGTCTTTTATTAATGTTATTCCAAAGGGGAATAATTTTGAAGACTGCGATCAGCAACAATGTAATAGAGAGAATTTTGGGAAAATATTTAGAATGTATAATGTTGAGTAAAAATTTTATTCCATAGAAGAAGGAGATAAATAGTGGCAGAGTAGGCAAGACGAGGTGTGCTTCAAGGATAGCCATAGCGTGCGGGTTAGGTGGCATATTGGCTAAATATATAAATGCAATTCCTGTAGTTAAAAACCATAAGAGATTAAATATAGAGAGAAATTTATCTATGGAATACAAAAAGAAAATTCCTAAAAGTATTATTATAATTCCTGCTATGCTGAAGTGTTGAATTATGTAATTAAAATAAAATAGAAGCCCGTCGATGAAATTTTCTCCTTTACGATAACTGACAGAGATGAGATCTAATGTTCCGCCATACCGTGAGCGTAAAAGTGAAGAAAGCAGCTGTGATAAGTTAGCCGGATGTCCCCAATCAAGGTAAGGATTTGAGTTGCTACGTATTGGCAAGTATAAGTATATTACAAAGCCTATGGTAAAAAATACAGCAGAGTGTAGGAAAATTTTTATTATATTTTTATGAAACAATCTTATCTGGCTGTTGTAGAGTATAGATATTATATAGACCAGAAGTGGGGGGGAAATTAAAAGTAAGTCTAATCTGTTTCCTAAACCTATGCCGAAAACAAATGCCAGCAAGTAGAGGTATTTTGCTTGACAGGCGCTTCTGAATTTTAATAGGAGAAATAATATGCTAATAGCGAATAACATATTCAACGTATACATTTCAGAAACTAAAGATAGGTACCATAGAAGATAGAATGTATTCCAGAAAATAGTTAACAAGAATGCGATTACAGTGTTGAGCTTTATATATTTCGTTAAGATCAAATATATAAGAACGGAGGAGATAGAAGTTGAGATTGCGGAGAGTAGGTTTATGCGATATGCTATGTTGGAGAGGGGCATTACGTAAGTTATGAAAAACTTCCCTATGATAGTATATAATGGATAGCCTGGCTGGTGCATAATGCCTAATTTGTGTATAGAGGTACACATTTCTCCTGAGTCGCGATAAGGTGCTAATGAGGGGAACATGGTGTAAGTATATATAGAGAGAGTGAGAAGGAACAGTAGGTATGCGATGAAAGTGTTTTTCATAGAAGTTATTTTAGATTTTCCATCTATTATGTAGCCAAAACCACTGTTCTGGGTGTTCTTTTACGAAAGTTTCAATGTAATTTGTTAATATTTGTGTGAACCATGTTATATCTTTTTGTAGGTTGTTTGATTTATGGAAAGTGATTTGTGGCCCTATTTTAATTTTTAATTTATTTTTTTCGCGGTAGTTGTGTAGCAGTATGACGGGCAAGTTATATCTTCTTGCTAAGATACTTACTATAGGTGTAGAGGTAGCGTGGTGGGAGAAAAAACTTACCTTCACGCCATGATATGTTAATCTTTGATCAATGAGAATTATAATATAAAACCCTTTTTCTATATGTTTCAATATGTACTCTATACTATTTGTTCTTGATATTAAGATTCCTCCGCTGCTTTCTCGCACCTTTTTTATTAGGCCGTTTATGTACTTATTTTTTATATCCTGTACTATAGCTGCCACGGGGTAGCCTGCCTTTGCTAATGCCATAGACATCATTTCCCAGTTTCCGATATGGCCTGTGACGAGTAAAGGCTTTATTTTATCATTTTTGTATTTTCGTATAAGTTCTTCATTTTCTATTTCTACATATTTCAGAACATTATTGATATCGTATGCTAAGATGTTGACGAATTCTTCAAAAGTTTGCCATATGTTTTCCCATACTTTTGTTGAGAAAAGTTGTATTTCTTTATATGATTTTTCTGGGAAGGCAAGTTTTAGATTAGAAATTAGTATTTTGTATCTGGAATTTACGAATATTCTGAAAAATAGAAATAGGGTTTTACCCAGCAGGTGAGAAACTTTAGTAGGTAATATGTGAACTAAAATCCATATTTTCTTAAAAAGGGCGTATTCTATCAGTTGCTTCATGTTATCTTTCATAATATGATGCAATATAACTATCAAACTTCACTTAGTGTTGTGTGACAATTGATGAAATAATTGTGACTTTGCGGCTGTTTATTTATCCTGGAGGCCAGGAGAATTTACGTCCGCCGAGTATATGAAAATGAAGATGTTTGACAGCCTGTCCTGCGTTAGCTCCGGTGTTTACTACTACTCTGTAGCCCTCTTCGGCTATTTTTTCCGAGGAGGCTATTTTTTTGATGATCAAACATAATTTGCTTAACACATTTACATTTTCCTCATTAATATCGTTTAGCGAGTTGATATGTATTTTTGGTATAAGTAGCAGATGTGTAGGAGCTTGTGGATTTATATCACGGAACGCTATAAAACTGTCATCTTCGTATATAATGTTTGATTTGACCTCCTTACTGACTATTTTGCAAAATATGCACTCTTCCATAAAAGAGCAAAAATCCTCCTTTCTTTTTGGTAAATTTTGTTATTGTTATGGCAATATTATAACATCTCCTGGGATTAAAGTTCCTTTTTTGACTTTATCTTTATTTAAGTTGTAAATTTTTATCCAATAATCCTTATCGCCGTAGAACTTTTCCGCGATAGACTCCAAAGTATCGCCTTCGTTGATTATATAAGTTTTTGGTCTTTCCTCTTTTTTTTCAATTTTTATTTGCTCTAATTTCATTTTTTCAATAAGTTCTATTTTTTCTTGTGCCCTTTTGATGATATTTTCTGCTTCTTTGCTTGCGGAGCGCGCTTTTTCTTCCATCTCAGTTGCTTTTTTGATTATTTCTTCCATATTTTTAATAGTATTTTGTATTTTTTCACCTGCGAGGCGCAATTTATCTTCTATTTTTTTATTGAAGGGGTCGAGCTTCAAAGCGCGGCTGTATTCTACTATAGCTTGTGTAAAATTGTTATCGTTATAATATTGGTCGCCTTTAGAGGAATAATACTCTACCAATCTATCAATACGCGATTTACCTGTGAAATAAAAATTAAGGTCTATGAAGTGTGTGCCCCAGGTATTTTCTATGCCGACCAGTGGCAATTTTAAGCCATAGTTTACAGAGAACAACTTATGGGTGTAGCCGATGCCAATAGAAGCATCGCGTATATTATTATTTCCCAAGCCGATAGCTGCGCGTAAGGCTGCCGCTCTTGATAAATACACTTCAACACCTGTGGAGAGCTTATATCTATTATTTTGTCCTCCTGAGAGATCTATTAGCAATACTATATTTTCGAAAGCATACATTATTCCGAGTTTCAACGTTGTTGGCAGGAAATCGTAATTTTTTATGCCAAGTTTTGTTTTTAATACGTTTTCAATTTTAGCCCCGATGTTGAGATTATAATTTACGAGATAGAGGGTTGAGATATCGAAGCTTAGTGCGGAGGTGTCGGCAAAAGATTTACTTTTGAAGTCAAAGAGTGGGTCATTTGCGATATAGTCATTTTTGATATAAGTAACTTTGTGATATTTTATTAACATACCTATAGATAGACTTTTAGAAATATTTTTGCTGTAGGACAGCCCGAGCAAATCTTCGCTGTATGCATTTAGTAGAGAAAGTTCATTCCATAAAATACCTATGCATCCATATACTGATAATGGCTGAAGGTATGCGAAATTTCCTCTATTTATGATACTTTTATCCCATAAGCCTGGATACAATCGCGAGTATCCTAACATTAGGCTTAATCTATTGAATCTGCTCATACCGGCGGGATTAGTATATATAGTTGCCACATCTTCGTAATATGCTGTCATTGTGTTATTCAAAGATAGCATTGTTGCGGTTACAATAATATCTTCGAAAGCTCCGTAGCAGATGTTTGACGTGTAGATGATAATAGTTACAATGGCAAGTATTTTTATATCTTTAGTTATCATTTTGCCACCACGATTGTGCCGTTTATGATTTTACTTTTTGTTTTTATTTGATAAATATAGACTCCGGCTGGTACAACTTCATCAAAGTAATTTTTTCCGTCCCATTGTAGAATATTTGTACCAACAAGTTCCATTTTACTTACTTCTGCGCCACTTAGATCATATATGTATGCAGAGATATCTTCTTCTGTTGGGTTTGAGAAGTTTATTATAAATTTATCATTTATGCCGTCATTGTTTGGGGTGAAGATTTTTTCTGGATAAGTTGAAAGTATATAAAATTCTTCTAGCGGTGGTGATGGCGATAATTGTAATTTATAGTTTCCAAGATAGGGCGTTTTTGAAACCAACCAGTTATTGTATGTGATTTCACTGTGAACTTTCACATATTTTACTCCGTTGAAGAAATATAATGAAATTTGTTTGTTATTTATGTTAGGTGTTTTTTTAGCAGAGGCAAGCATTTCCGGTGACAATTTAAATTTTATCTCAGGTATTTGGAGATTTTTATTTGTCGGGAAGGAGAAACTTTGCAGCTCGTTTGTTTTATTTTTTGCAAAAGTTTTTATTTCATAAATGGCCAAAATTGTATTTTTTTCTTCCTTATTATTTGTAGAAGGGGTTATTGAAGATATTGCAATATCTAAATCTGCATTATAAGGATTGTTTTCTGAAAGTAAATATCTCAAATTATCTTCTTTTAATTCTACTACAACATTTTTATCATAACTTAGTATATATCCTTTACCTGTGTTATCTACAATGACAGAAGGTTCGCTTTCGTGTCCATAGATATCTTCTGCGCATATATAATAGTACGATAGCTTTATAGCATCTTTATCAATATATATAGTATTTGGAGTTTGCGAGACCACTTTATAATTGCCGAAAAGTTTGTCATTGTGATAAACTTTGTATCCTTTTAGGTCTTCTATTCTGGAGCCATCAGCATTTTCCACCACACTTTTCCATGAAATAACGACCTCGTTAGATGGAGTATTTTCACGTATAACTTTTACACCTAAGATTTTGGCAGGTGGTAATGCGAAGTATATAGAGATTACGTCTGACATTTCAGATTCATTATTATCAGAATCTACAGCTGTTATGCAATAATAACTTGTAGTCCCTTCGGGACGCTGTAATTTGTAAAAATTATCGACCAGAGGAGCTTGGGAAAGGAGAGAGAAATGGATGTTATCCGTACTTTCGTAGAGGTAGTATCCGGCAAGGTCTTCGTCAATAATTTTTTCCCAGTAGAGTGTAGCAGTTAGATACTTGACATCTGCTTTTATCCAGCTTATCCTATTTGGAGGGAAAACATCGGGTATATAGATAGAATTTCTTGCAGGAGGAGAGTAATTATTTCCTTTATCGAATAAATGGATGGAGTAATAATAAGTATTTTTATCTTCCAATTTTGTATGGAAGTACCATGTAGTTGGATAAGGAATAATTATTTTTGATGAAATATTTAGCGATGTTGGGAAAGAGGTTGTGCTATATGTGATAATGATACCGGCTAAACTTTCATCTTCTGGTAACTCCCATTTTAATTCAACTCCGTATTTTTTTTCGGTTTTATCGACTATTATGGTGCTTGTCAAGTTTTTGATACTTTCCGGCGGTACAGTATCCCATGGAAAATCTCCTTTTATTGGAGATTTTTGGCCTTCGTTCCCTGAAGAATCGTATGCAGTGATGTAATAATAATATGTTATTCCATTGACTAAGCCTGTGTCTATGTATTCACAGGTTGTTGTAGAGAAGACCAACACATATTCGGTGGTTTGCGATGTGCTGCGGTATATTTTATATCCTTCAAGTTCGATATCGTAGGCTTCAGACCACATAAGAAAAAGTTTTTCTCCTGTGGATATGCGAGAGATATTTAGTGTTGTGACTTGAGTTGGTGGAAGTATATCGTGCGGATAAGTTGAGACATAAGCAGCAGAAGAGTAATTATGGTACACGTCTATAGAGAATGCTGCATAGTAATAGGTCAGATTATTAGTAAGATTTTCATGTATAAAATTAGTTCCTGTTCCTCTATAGATTTCATAACCATTTAAGTAGGACGGATAAGTAGAAGTGTCATAGAGTATTATAGTTTGATACCAGTCGGGATCTGTTGAAGGGTTATGCCAGGTGAGTGAAATTTTTTTACCTTCTGGCAAGGGTTTAGCAATGAAATTTCTAATCATATTTGGTGGTAATATATCTGTCGGGTAAGAGTAGATTATATTTGAAGGGGAGCTTTCGTTATACACTTCGTCGTATGATGTGATGTAGTAATAATATGTGATATGATTAGTTAAATTTGTATCTAGGTAAAAAGTAGTATTTACTGAAATTAATAGCTCAAAGTGGTATGGCAAGAAAGTTGACCTATAAACGTTATACCCGACGACATCTTTTTCTGGTGGGGGTTCCCAGGAGATATATAATCTCTCACCTTCCGGTGGAGAAAAGATGGACAACTTTTGTATAGGTGAAGGTGCTAGGATATCTTGTGGTATACCGACAGCGGCATTTGAGAACTCACCTTTGTTAAAGGCGAAATCTACTGCTCTAACACGGAAATAATATGTTTCTCCGTCTACTAAATCCTCCACGATACACGTTGTGATAGTTGAAATTTTTCTTACTTCACCGAGATAGTAAGACACAGTACTTGTGTAGATTTCATAATACGCGACGTCATTATCTTCGGAGAAGGGCTCGTTCCAGGTAAGTTTTATAGCATTACCTTCTGGTAAAGGTTCTGCTGATAGACCTGTTACGATATTGGGTGGTATGATGTCGGACGGATATGATAGTGCGGAAACACCGACAGAGTAATTTGTTACAAGTGCATTATCATAGGCAAATAAAGTATAGTAGTATGTGATAAGATCTGTTAATCCCGTATGTATATAAAAATTTGTATTGCCGACATCTATACCTTTAGTGATATTTGGCGCTGTAGGATAAGATATAGTGCTATAGACAATAAGCACACCTGCAAAATCTTCATCTGTGGGATTTGTCCAGGAAAGCGCCAATCTACGGCCTTGTGGCAATCTTGTGATTGTCAATTCTTTTACGGGTCCTGGTGGGATGTAGTCATATTGTGCCCAGCTGTAGGCTCTATTTGACCAGGTGCTGAAATTACGTGCTTCATCTGCGGTACGCAAATAAAAGTAGTATGTTACACCTTCAGGTAAACCTGAAACGGTGAAAGTTTCTTTATTGCCTGGTGAAGTATTTGTTGTCCATATTATGCTATACTCGCACTCTTCTGGGGGCAGTGCACTACTGCTGTATTTAAGTTCGTATGCTCCATAGATTATATCTCCGCTTATTTCGTCGTCGCCGACAGCAGTCCAAGTGAGCTTTATTTCTTTTTTGTTAGTTCCGGGCTGCGCGAATAAATCACTTACTTGTGCAGGTGGTATGCCTCCGGGTAGATATATGGAAGCTATATTTGATCCGGGGGATGACCAGTTTATTTCATCCCGTGTCCAGATGCGGAAGTAGTAGGTAGCGAAAGATGAGAGATTTTTTACTATAAATTGTTGACGTTCTCCTGCAGCATGTGTAGTTGATATTGCTATATTGAAAGGCAAAAATTCCCAGTTTCCTACAGGATAAGTAGAGTATTTTATTCCGTACTTGCCGTTAACAATATTGCCTGTGTAGCCATCATCGCCGGTCCCTGTCCAAGAAAGGAGTATTTCGCTTTCTTCGCCTGTTAAAGATAGTGACAGATCCGTGATATTATTTGGCGGTATGAGGTCTATTCCTGGTGTTGCAGAGGCTTTATTTGACTCATACGAGAAATTATTTTTTTCATCGCCAAGTTTCAAATAAAAGTAATATGTAGAGAACATATTTAATTCTTTTACTTCTATACTTTCTCTATTGCCTGGTGAAGTTGTTGTAGAGAAGATAATTTCTTCTGTCATGGTATCCCAAGTAGCGTCTGGGACGGTAGAGTATTTGATCCAATATTTACCGTCAACGATATTGCCTACGTATTCGTCGTCGCCAGTAGCTGTCCAATAAAGGACGACCACGCCACCAAAGTTTTCCGATGTGATTGCGGTGAGGTCTGTGATTTGTGCTGGAGGCTCCGTGTCACCTTGTGCGTATGTTGTGGCAGTGTTAGAGAAGTTGCTGGCAAGGTTTCTTTCATCGTAAGTTTTCACCCACAAGTAATAAGTTGTCTCGGGTAATAAATTTCTGAGTATATATATCTGTTTACTTCTTGCAATAGTAGAGGTTGGAATAAAGATAGTATATTCAGCTTTTTCCGGTGTAATATTCTGTGAGGAATACCTAATTTCAAATTTTCCTCCAACAATATTATTACTAAAACCGTCATCTCCTGGTGATGTCCATAAAAGTTTTATTTCTCCTCTACGGTCGCCAGGCAAAGCAGTTAAATCTGTTATATTGCCCGGTGGGGTGACATCGACTTGCGCCCATGAGGTTGTTTTATTGGAAAAATTTGCTATATTATTGCGTTCGTCTGCGAAACGTATCCATATGTAATATGTTACTCCTCCGATTAATCCTGTGAGTGTATAATTACGTTGTTCTCCAGCTATTATAGAAGTAGAGGAGACAACAGTGAATTCAGCCTCTGTTGGCATTTTTGTAGCGCTTGTAGTATAATTTATAATGAATTTTGCCGTTGCTATATTCCCTACAGTATCGTCGTCGCCAGGACATGTCCATGTAAGGTTTATTTTTCCTTCTGTATCACCTGGTGAACTACACAAATTAGTGACGGCTGCTGGCGGTGTAATATCGTATTGCACGTAGGAATATTTTCTATCAGAGATTTGTCCCCAATAGTTATTTTCGTCGCATGCACGTATCCAACAATAGATTGTAGTTCCTGGTATAAGACCCCATAAAGTTGTTGTTTCTATATTTCCGGGGGCGGTACTAGTGCTCCAGATTAATATAGAGACTGCTGGGGAGTTCCAATCGTCTGACGGATTATCTGTATATCGGAGCTCATATTTTCCATTTATTATGGGTTTAGTATCGTCGTAGTCATCTTCGCTTGGTGCTATCCATGTAAGTTTTAATTTACCTTCGCTATCGCCTGGCATAGCTACAAAGTATGTAATTTTAGCTGGTGGGGAAATATCGACTTGTGCCCAAGATGTTGCTTTGTTTGATAAATCTGAAAAATTATCCACTTCATCTGCTATTTTTATCCAGAAATAGTATGTTGTTGATGGTATTAATCCGGTAACTTCGTATTTTTGTAAGCTGCTTGCAAGCATATTTGTAGAATTAACGACCTGGAATGGTGCGGTGTCCCAGGTATGTGTTGAGTTAGTGGAAAATTTTATCCAAAATTTTCCATTTATTATATTACCAACAGTACCGTCATCGCCTGGTGATATCCAGCTGAGTTGTATATTTCCTTCGCGTGTGCCAGGAGAAGCTTTTAAGGTAGTGACTTGGGAGGGTTCTATTTCATCTTTTATGTAACCTACGAGAAATTTATTTGTGGCGTCATAGCATGAAATTATTACTCCACTGGTATGTAAAGCTATAGAAGAGTATTTTCCGACATCTATAAAAGCTTCAATGAAAGGTGTTAAATTCCACCCATTGCCATCATAATATGCGTATCCAAGGTCTCCTGAGGTGGCTATATAATAACTTATGTGAATATTATTTTGATTGTCAACCACTATATCTGTATACAACCCTGTATCACCTCCGGAGTCTATTGTAGATAATTCCCAGGTGGCTCCTGTGTATCTTGCATATTTCAAATCTTTACTTGTTGCGTCATAGTACGAAATATGTGGAAAACCATTTCTATCTATAGCGATAGCACTATACATACCTACATCGTTAGCGCTACTTTCAACATACCAAATTTTCCACGTTGCACCGTTCCAATGGGCGCATTTTAAATCTTGAGTTGACACATCGTAATAGCTTATCCAGGGGTGATTATTGTTATCTACAGCGATAGAGGTGTACATTCCTACATCTGTAGAAGTGTCTACTGTGTATGTACTCCAAGAGATAGTGTCAAACTTTGCATATTTCAGATGTTTATAGGTTTCATCATAGTAACTTATATGTATATGTCCGAGCTTATCTATAGCAATGCTGGAGTATTTACCTGCATTTATTCCGCCAAGGCCGTCAATTGTAACAATTGTCCATGTGGTTGGAGAGGTTTTTTTTGCATATTTTAATGAAGAATCTGTCAGGCTGTAATAACTTATGTGGGGTACAGTATTTGTATCTACTACGATAGAGCAAGTTTCACCTACGCTGTTTATTAAACTTCCTTCTACAGTTTCTACGTGCCATCCTGTATCCGTTAAGACAGCGTAGTTAAGTTTGGCAACGCCTTCAGTGACGTCAAAATATGCTATATGAGGACGGTTAAGTTTATCTACAGCGATGGATGTACCACCATTAGGTGCACCAATTTCTGCGGGTGCTATGGTTTGTTTTTTCCAGCCACAGTAGAGATACGTATTTATAAAAAGTGCATATAGTAGGAAATAGATAAAAAACTTATTCACTATTTTTATTTACGTGTTAATCAAAGTAGTGTGATAGCGAACATTTTTTCTATTTAGCAACGATTATGCTTCCACGGTATATTTGGGGTTTTTCCTCATTTGAGATTATTTGGTAGAAATAAATTCCCGGCGGTACTGGTGTGAGATTTTCTGTATCGCAGTGCCATATTAGATAAGTTCTGCCGTTTTCGTCTGATGTGCTGTTGAGTTGATTAAGGATTTTACCGTCGCTACTGTAAATTTCGCCATAATAATCTGCACCTGTAGGATTGTCGGTAATGTAAAATATGACAAAGTCGTTAATGCTGTCCTTATTGCTTGGTGTAACTATTCGTGGATACACTAATAGAGAGAAGACAGTTGCTAAAAAGATAGAAAATATTCTGCCCATGGTATTTATTATAGAAATTTTAAGAAAACGAAATTAGCCAATGCGAGTCCTTTTTGTGTTAAATATATGGTATTTTTTTGTTCGTCTATATTTATCAAATTTTCGTGCAGAAGTTCTTTTATTTCGTTTGCGAACTCTTTATAAATTTCTTCAGTCAAGTGTATACCAGATCTCATACGTAAACCTAAGAACAACTTTTCTGCAAGTTTTTTTCGTCCTGTGAGTTTTTCTTTTTCCGTTATTGGTGGTTCGTGTTCTACTTCTAATTTATGAAAGTACTCATTGATATTACTTGTATTTCTGTAACGTGTTCCATTGACATACGATGTTGCGCTTAGTCCTATACCTATATATTCTCCGTCTTGCCAGTAATTCAGGTTATGTTTGCATTCAAAGCCAGGTATTGCGAAGTTAGATATTTCGTAGTGTCTATAGCCCTTTTTTGTAAGATATTCAATGCTGAATAGATACATTTTCAAGTCAAGGTCTTCGTCAATGAGTTTAAGTTTTTTACTTTTAATTTTGTCAAAGATTTCAGTATCAGGTTCAATTTCTAATGAATATATAGACAGATGTGTAGGTGATAATTCAGTTGCTTTCTTTATATCATTAGTGAAGATATCCATAGTCTCGCCAGGTATGGAAGAAATTATATCTATATTGAAGTTATAGATTCCATATTTATGTAGTAGGTTTACAGTATAATAGATATCTTTTGTTGTATGTATACGTCCCAATAGGGATAAAATTTTTTGGGAGAAACTTTGTGCTCCAACACTTATGCGCGTAATGTTGAGATTTTTGTAAGTTTTGATCTTGCTTTCATTGACAGTTCCGGGGTTAACTTCAATACTTACTTCGGTGATTTCTGTTGTGTCAAATGTATCACGGATGCCGCTGAAGACTTTTTCTATTAATTCTAGAGGTAGTATCGATGGTGTTCCACCACCAACATATATAGTAGAAATTTTATATCCTTTGTAGAAACTCATTTCTATCAGTAGAGAGTTAATATATTTTGATATAAGCTCTCCTTGTGTATTCATATTTACCGGGAATGAACAAAAGTCGCAATAGTTGCACTTTTTTATACAGAAGGGTATATGGATGTATAAGCCATACATGGTAAACTTTGGTTGTTGAAGTTGATCCTCTATTAAAAACATTATAACTCTTCGTATAAAATTTATGCAATTATCTTTTTAAAAATAATTTCGTTTGAAAATAGCACCTATCTTTTAGTAGGATATTTTGAATCTTATTAAAAAAACTTAATGTGACAAATAAAACTTATGAAGAAGATACTTATAATTGACGACGAAGCCGAAGTTGTGAAAGTTTTGCAGATATGTTTAGAGCAACACGGCTACAAGGTAATTACAGGTTATAATGGGGAGAGTGGGTTGAAGAAAGCGAAGGATGAGGTTCCAGATTTAGTTATCTTAGATATTATGTTACCGGATATGGACGGTTATCAGGTGTGTGAGAGGTTAAAGTCAGACCCTTCTACCAAAGATATTCCTGTTATAATGTTAACAGTGAAAAGCATGGGTGAAGATATAGAGAAAGCTTTGGAGAAGAAAGCAGACTGGTATATTGTTAAGCCTTACGATGAGAAGTACCTCTTAAAAAAGATAGACTACCTGCTACAGAAGAAATCTGGAATGCAAAAATAGAGAGAAGCATTCTTTGCTGAGGGCGAGGTGCGACGACTTGGCATTTCAATACTTCTTTTCCTGTCTTTTTACTACACGCCAGTTTCTATTTCCAAAAAAGGGTAGAAATTAGTTGTTGTTAGTTAAGGATGGGGTGTCAGAGAAAGTTGTTTAACTGTTGAAATTATACAAACATTACACTTTGCTTTGGTAAATAAGCTGCTATACTTATGGGGTAAGAAGGGATCTTACTCCACTTAATGGCCGTCTATTTTCGTCTACTATTTGTAAGTAAAATCCCCAGCCACCCATTTGTTCTGCAACCTTCATCAAAATAGTGTTGATTCCTTTTTTCAGTTTTACCTTTATGGCATCTTGTGCTGGGAATGCGGCTCTTAAGCCGTCATATTTGAATACCTTTTCTCCGTTCACCCACACAGCACAACCATCATCTGAGCCTACAAGTAGTAGAACATCTTTCTCTTCGTCCGATGCTATATAAGTGAATGCGTATGCTGTGGTCAGGTCGTTTGGGGTAAACATTGAATCAAAATTTATAAATACGGGAAAGCCAAAATCAATCTGCAGATTAGTTGGTATTTGCCATTTTACCACCTTGCCGTCTTTCCCTATAAAGCTCTTTGAAGGGTCAAATTCTTCCACTTCTGGCGGATATGCTGTATCTAAGCCTTTCCCATTTTTGTTGTCAAAAGGTCCTATTACGTAAAATTGTCGTACAAAGGTGCAGTCAGCTTTTATATTTTCTACAGGGATACTTATAGTTTGTCCTTCCCATGATAATTCAAATGGCAGGTTGATGTTTAATTCGCCAATAAATGAACTTATGTCAATAGAAGGTCTAACTATTATTTTTGCAAAACCATATCCTTCGGTTGATAGTTGTTGTAATTTTGATGTATCCATTGTTACCAGATGCCAGCTTTCAGAAATATCTATTGTTTTAGTGCTTACTATCATGTCTTTATCATAAATTTCAGAGTTAAATTCAAAAGTAGCTTCTAATTCGCCAGTCTCTTTATTTAGGTTAAACTTACGTGATGATGACAGTTGTAACAAATTCCTAAGCAGAGCACTTTTTAGCGATGCGTCTTCTGTTTTTTCTCCAATTGCTTTCCAGACTTTTTTGATACAAGATATTGCGAGTTTTTCTAAATCTTCTATTACAGCAGCAGGTATTTCCCTTTTTTCTTTTGCCATTTTTATATTACTTTCCAAGGAACTGTATACTGTATCTATAGAACTGATAATTTCGGCACTAAGTTCTTCTTCTAAAGCTATCCTTCTTGCATGTAAAAGACGCCTTTCTAGTCTATTTATTTTGCTGACAAATGCTATAACATCACTGTTACCGCAACCTATTAGAGTTACGTTGAGTTGCTGATTTATTTTTTGTTTAGGCAGCTTAACAAGGACATCTCCTAAAAATTTGTTATTATTGAGATAAGCCCATCCGACTGTTACCTTCTCGAGGTCAGCAATGTTCTCAAATTTGTCTATTTTTTTGTTCATAAATGTTATTGCAGTGGGACACAAGATATTGTGCACAACTAAATTATACTCGCGTTCTTGAGGTTGTCCTCTATATGTACCTTTTGAAGGTCCTATTGTGATTGAAATAACGTCATTGTTTTGTTGTGTTGTTATCTCTGTCCAACAACCTTTTCCTTTAGTATAGTCATATGATAATCCATCGTCTTCGTATAGAGAAAATTTTCCGTGGTCACCGGAATATATATGTAAGGTCAGCGGATTTTGCCTTTCACCAATATAATTCATTTCAGGATACATGGGTATTATAGCTCCGGCACGTACAAATATGGGCATTTTAGATAGTTCAGCGCTATAGATAAATTTTACGGGTCCTGTGTATTGCTCATTTGTGAAATAATCTATCCACGTGCCCGGTGGTAGATATACTTCTTTAGTAGCAAAACTTCTGTCGTAGACAATTCTTATAGGTCCTTTAGTTAAGCCTCCGTGTCCGCCATAGTCCCAGACTCTTATCGCAATGAGGTTATCTTCGCCAAACTTTACATGTTCACTTATTTCTGGCATAGTTGCTGTTGCCCAGACGCTTTCTTCTCTTGAACCATAGGTTCCCACTTTTACACCGTTGATGTAAAGTGTATATGCATCATCTACCCCAGGAAATACTATTTTCATCTTTTTGCCTTTCAAATCTTTCGGGATAAATACTTTCTTTCTATACCATGCGTGACCATCATAGTGTATGTATTCTTTTTTTACCTCATCCCAAGATATGCCACCATCTATCATTTCCCACGATGTATCGTCGAAATTTGTAGTATGCCATTGTTCTCTTTCGCCGACATTTTCGTTGTCAATTTTGAAGCGCCATTCTTTCGTGATATCTGTGTATACTTTATAAGTAGATTCTGCTATAGGAGCTACAAGGATATCTTTCCCAAAGAGGTATTCATAGTCATAAAGATACGCTTCTTCCAAGTCGGGATATTCTATGTACAATGGTCTACAGAGCGGCACTCCTGTGTCGTGCACTATTCGTGAGTGGGTGTATATGTATGGGAACAGCTTATATCTCAAAATGAAGTATTCTTTTACAATATTCTTGACTTCATTGTCGTAGTCCCACGGCAGTCTATACCCATGGTCACTATGTAACCTTACCACAGGGGAGAATACACCAAATTGGCACCATCTTATGTATAATTCTGGTTCTATTTTTTTACCTAAAAAGCCGCCGATATCGTGCGACCAATAGGGAAACAGTACATTTCCTGCCCTGGCTGTGAATTTTATTTGATAATTTAGAACTTCCCATTGCGAGTGGGTGTCGCCGGAAAAACCTATAGGATACCTATGTTGTCCTAAGCCGCCATAGCGCGAGAAAATTAGCGCCCGTTCACGCTCTTTTTCTTTCCTCCATTTCCCGGTACCGTCGTAGTAAACTTTCGCAGTCCACATTGTGCTGTTTAGGCCCTTCATGGAAGTTACAGGATTGCCGTCTATCCACCAGAAATCTACACCCATCTTTTCTAATGGCCAATGGACTGCTTCTACAAAAGCCTTTGCTAAGGCTTTGTTGGATAGATCCCAGTATATAGGTTTTTTTGCATCTTCGCCAACGATTCCTGCCATTTTGCAAGCTTCACTATGGTGGCTATCTTCTACAGGCAGTGGAGAGCCTGGATGGTTATTTAATGTAACGCGTATGTTTTGCTGTTTTAACCATCTAAGGAATTCTTCTGGCTTAGGGAAATATTGTGGATTCCAATCGTAGCCTTCCCAACCATATAAGTGCCAATCGACATCTATTACTAATACATCTAAAGGTATTTCTTCCGCTCTAAACCGGTTAACAATTTCTTTTAATTCTATATCCGTGTAGGGCCAATATCGTGAGTACCAGACGCCAAACGCATATCGCGGTAGCATGGGTATCTTGCCCGTTAGAGTTATATATTCTTTCAATACATGCTTGTAATCTCTACCATAAGCAAAGAAATACAAATCTTGTAGATGTTCGTCAGGGTTTTCTTTTATCCAATCTTCGTCTCGTGCTTTTCCCCATAGTGGACTCCAAGAGTCGTCTAACAGGAACCATCCTTCTCTACTCAAAATTCCTTCCCCTATCCCAGGCAGATTACCAGCACCAACGCCATCCAGTGAATGTACTGTACCACCAAGGTTCTTTCTGTCCACTTTGCCAACGAACCATTCTCCTTTCATATCATTTGCATGCCAAAAAATTCGTAATGTATGTTCGTCAAATCTTTCTGCACCTACTTTATACTTAACTTGTAGATTTTTAGTTTCTATGAAAAGGAAACCTTCTTTCTCATATGTTGAAAAATCTGTTTTTGGGAAGTTTCTATTTATAACTATTACAGTATTTTCGTCTATAAAACTTGCATTCTTTGCGTATTCCATTCTTATCAACGTTGGGCTTAGTACTGTAAATCGTGCATTTCCACAATACACATATTGTCCTTCCTTGCGGTGTGCAGCAAGTGCAAGTGTTACAGTTGTGCAAGTTATCAATATGCTATTTATAGCACTTCTTATAGAAAGGTAATTTTTCTTCTTTTGCATTTTTTCTACTCCTTTCTTCAGGTATATCTTATTGTAAAGTTTTTAAATTCTCCTGTAGCAGTCCCCCAGTTTACATCAACTTTCTTAACCATTGCTCCTGGGGAGCCCTTATGGCACCACTCTACCAACTTCTTTAATTTTTCTTCTTCACCTTCTGCCACTATGTATACTGAACCATCGGGCTCATTTCGGACAAAACCTTTTACACCTAAACTTTTTGCTACGTCCTCTGTATATGCACGGAAAAACACTCCCTGCACTCTGCCATAAACTTTTACTTCTATTCTCTTTTCCATGGCAGGAGACACAATAATTATATTATTGCATACCCTTTTTCTCCTTTTGTCAAGAATGGAAAACAGCCAGAATTGGTGTACAACAGCACCTCATTCATATTTAGATTTTTTCTGTCAAATGATTATGCCGGAGAGAATTTTATATTATTTTTAGGCAAAGATTCAATTTTTTAAGATTTCTTTATAAATTTTCTTCGTGCCACCTGTATGTGTAAAATTTTTTTTGTTTCATTTGTTATTTTCACTGTGTCATCCATCTTTAGATTATAAATCCACAATACATGATGGCTGTTTTTCCCAGATGTGATCAACAAAGTAGTTTTTCGTGTTTCGGCTGGCACCTTTTCATCAATAAATATGTCGTGCAGCTTTTTCTTCCTTTTTCCCATACCTAAAGGATACATCCAGTCGCCATTTTTCCATAGCCGTGCATAAAGTCTTTTATTTTTTATCTTATCATAGTCAAAAAATGCCATCATCTTGTTCTTTGTTAATATAAAATTTTTGGTATCCAATAATTGTGTTTTAACATAAATTTTTAGTTCCGGTATGTAGGTCTCTCCATCAATATTTATAGGATACGAAAAATTTTGCTCTTTGACAATAGATTTTTTCTTCTCCAATACTGTTCTCCTTTTGTCCAAAGGATATACTATCCAATCGTTATTAAGAGCAAGTGGAGAGGGATTTTGTTTAGTGTTATGTAAGTACGATTGCAGCTTGAGGATATTGTCCGAAGACAGGATGTTTAGTTTATTTAGCAGATATTGTAATATTTGGGCCTGCAAAAAATTTTCATATTTTAAGAACCTTTCTCTATATATTATTATTTTACCTTTTTGCTCAGTGCACACTTTGCCAATGCTTTTAATTACAATTTTTTCCAAAAATTTTTCTCCTTCAAAGATGATATTTGACAAATTCAACATATGTATTTTGGCTTGAGGATTGACCTTCTCAAGTAATGGTAGAATTTTTAATCGTATAAAATTACGTTTGTATTTTAACGAATAGTTTGTTTTATCGACGCGGTAGCGTAGATGGTTAATTTTTAGATACTTTAAAACTTCTTTCCGTAAAGTACTACGAAGTGGACGTAAGATTTTTATCACTTTCCCTTTGTATATTTCTGTACGTAGTTCTCGTATACCGGCGATTCCCGAGACTCCACACCCGCGCAATATGTTATATACTATTGTCTCGGCGTTGTCGTCGCAGGTGTGCGCCGTTACCACATATTCGGCGTTCACTTTATTAGCCGTTGAGAAGAAAATTTTATACCTGTATTCTCTACTTAGTAGCTCAATATTTAATTTTTTCTTTTTTGCGATTTCTTTGATATTTATCCTTTTTACTGTAAGTGGTAGATTCAATTTACGAGCAAGAGCTATAACAAATTTCTCATCCCTTTCTGAGTCTATGCCTCTTAATTTATGATTGATGTGTACTAGATACAGATTCAATTTATATTTGTCTTTGAGAGAATATAGTATGTGCGTTAGGCATACAGAGTCCGGGCCACCAGAGATACCTATCACTAGATTTGTAGAATTTATGTTATACTTTTGTAATATGTTTTCGACTCTTTCTACAATAGAAGACATTTTGTGTTAGAAAAGATTCTTTCCTTAGAGAATATCCTGTAAGAGAAAATTGTAAATATGAAGAAATTCACTATAGAAAGGATCAAATAACATTTAGAAAGTAAAGGCAATATATTATTATATGACTTGCACTGCAGGTATAGTCCATAGAAATTAGTGCTAAAATAGTAAAAAAGTAAGGTAAATGCTGCAAGCAACATTGGTGAGAAACATTGCCTGAGTCGTTTGTGGGAAGTAATTACTAATATTATGAATGTCCAAATAGAGAGAGAAAAAAATTCGTAGAAGTTCATACTTCCCAGAGTGTAATATATAAAGAATAAAGGATCTAATAGCAACCGTAAAGTGTTATATGTTTCTTTTCTCGTGTAAATCACAGGTGCACATTCGTTAGTATTTTTGAAAAATACATTCCAGACGAAATTAATTTTTCCCCAGCCGTGCCAGTTTGTCCCTGCAAACAGTAATTTTTTATTCTTCAGGGAGAGTTGTATTATTTCGTTTTTTATATTTTTTGGTATATCTGGATGTCCTGAATTGTATATTTCAAATCCATCGACTCCTAGTTTTATAAGTTCTTCGATAGAAAGCACTTTGTTTTTCTTTTTATCGCGCTGATATTCTGCAACATATATCTTACCTTTATTTTTATGCACTTTGGTGATTAAATCTGTAATACTTTGTGCAGGTAATATATTCTCCACTTCAAATATATCTAATATTAAAAAATGCAATCCTTCCAATTGTATCTCTATACCTGGGGATATTCCTGTGTCTTTGAATTTTGCCACTTCTTCCTTTTTCAATACATCGTGGTCTGTAAGGTAAAATTTAGTAAAGCCGGAAGACCTGTGCCAGCTGATATTCTCCTCAATTGAGGGTATACCGTCCCAGGAGAAGTTGCTGTGTGAGTGGAAGTCAGTTATCTCTATTTTATCTCTTATGCAATGATGAGATGTACTTAATTCAAGTTTTGGCATAGGTAGGGGGAGAAAAATTATTACAAGGAGGGAGTTTATGTATATAAGCGACAGAAATAGAATTATTTTTATAGAAATGAAAAAGTGTTTCCTTTTGGTTAGAGAAAAAAGGACAGAAGTGATTACAAAGAATATTATCCATGATAGAAGTTGTAAATAACGGTGTGAGAGTGCTTTTGGTGTGAGAAGATGGTATGAAAGAGCTACAAAAGGATAAAAAATAATTGTAGTGTAAGGAAGTTTTACAAAACATCTATCTTCCGGCATGTCGGTTATTAAGTTATAAACTTTATATTTCTCCACAGGGACGATGAGGAACAATATATAAATAGATATAAGCACCATAAAGATTTTTATTACGCTTTTCATTTCATTATAGGAGTCCACCTTTGTAATTGTATGCTTTATATATGACAAATTTGCTTTTCAACATATCGTAGCGGAAAAATTCAAACTCTTCAAGTTCAATCTTCTCAAAATATTCTTTTATTGCGTTCAAATCTATATCATCTACGAATATAACGATATCGCCGAGTTGTATTTCAGGCTTAGGTAGATAGGTATACATGTTTTTTCGTCTATTTATGTTTAAAGAATATACATAAGGCTTGTCGGGAAGATAAAATTGTAATTCACTTGCTACTTGATAACTATTTGCTAATACTATAGGTGTTTTTCCATGCTCTTTTTTTATTTTTTTGCGCATATTTTCCACGTATGATGCTAGTTCCTGCCAGCCATAAAGTTCATCTGTAGGTTCTTTTTTTATTCTTAGCTGTAAAGTCTTATATAGGATTCTAGGGTAATGTAAAAGGATGTCAATTGTTATATTTGTAATAATAATTGTTACGAAAATAACTTTTATGAATTTCTTTTTATATTCCGACAAGAAAATCGATGACAATATTATTCCATAATAATATGCTGGGAGGGGCCAGTTGGCTTCGACTTTTGTCCGCACTGCGCTAATGCCAAAAAATAAAATTACTATCACAAAAGATAATGCCATAAAGAGTATAGGCTGATAATTTTCATTTTTATATTTTATTGCCTTGATAAGATACAAAGCTGAAGAAATAATCATTATAACAAATAAGAGAGGATTTACAACTGCCGCCATCCCGCCTACATATATGAAAATATTTTTTATTACCTGTCCCCCTGTAGAGAGTGTTTTCCCGAAGCCGTGGTGTAGTTGAAACTTAAACGATGCGAAATTATGCTGTATGTTCCAAATAATTACAGGTAGAAAGAGTAAAAATGCCAACAAAAAAGCAGTAGTTAGCTTTGTGTAGTTGTTTTTTAGCATATCTCTGCGGAATAATATTAAGTATATGGACAATGTAAGTAGAAAAAGTATAGTAATATATTTGCTTAACAGTCCTAAACCTAAAGTTGTACCTAACAGAAGATAATGCTTGTATTTGTTTTCTCTAAAGATTTTGAATAAGAAGAATGTGGATAGCGCCCAGAACATCAAGAAATATGTATCTGGAGTGTTTATGACATTGCCAACGACGAATATAGGGGTAAATAATATTAAAAAAGTTAATGTCCAGGGGTTAATTGTTGTAAGGAAGTTTTTTGCGATAAGATAGGTGGTAAGATAAGTTATGAAACAACCGATGACAGTAGGGAGGCGGATTGCGAACACTGTATCTGCGAACAGTAGAGTGAAAATTTTTATCACCCAAACGTTAAATGGTGGGTGGTCAAAATAGCTTAACGAGGGGAATTTGGAACATACCCAGTAGTATGCTTCATCTGGGGCAAGAGGTATGGTTGTTATGTAGAAAACGTAGTATATGGAAATTATGAGGAAAAATACAACTATTCTATTCTGAATGAACATTTTTGGTATAATAATCAACTTTCCGGTAGAGAACTTAATTCTGGGGCACGGAAGAGATATATTATTAAAAAGTAGCCACAAAAGTTAAACATTTTTTACTGAAAAAAATGGGCAAAAAACATTTTTTGTCATCTAAATTTGAATATATAATAGTTATTTAGTACAATATAGTATCATTGTCGCTATACACTATGACAGTGCTAAATTTTATTGATGCAATTTTTATTTTTATTATAGGCTTAATGTTAGGAAGTTTCAACAATGTATGTATTTGGCGCCTACCAAGGAATGAATCCATATTTTATCCTTTATGGTCTTATTGTCCTCACTGTAAAAACAAAATAAAATGGTATGATAATATTCCTTTGGTGAGCTATATTTTGCTCCGAGGTAAGTGTAGATATTGCAAGGGGCGCATTTCTTATAGATATTTTGTAATAGAACTAATCTCTGGGGTGGTGCTTTTACTCTTTTGGCTGCGCTTTGGTTTAAAAATAGATTTTTTTATCACAGGCGTGTTATCTATGTTCTTGATAATAATATCTGGCATTGATTTTATGCATAGGGTGATATATGACGAGATAAATATTTCACTTTTTGTTGTTGGTGTACTATTTTCGCCATTTAACTCCACTTTAGGTGTAAATAGCTCTCTTCATAGAACTGTAAATGGTTTATTAGGGAGCATATGTGGAGGGGCGCTATTTTACGTTTTGTCTTTATTGGGGGAAAGAATTTTCAAAAGAGAGGCTTTGGGCGGAGGGGACGTGAAGTTTATTTTTGCATTGGGTACGTTTTTAGGTGCAAAGCTCACATTATTGACAATATTTTTAGGCTCTTTATTTGGGAGTATCTTTAGTATTATATGTTGGGTGGTAAAGAGGAAGAAAATAGATGTTATTCCATATGCTCCTTTTTTAAGTTTAGGGGCAATTTGTGCAATTTTATTATTTTCTTGATTTTTGTAGTGTATTTAGATGTGGATTTTGTATAATTTTTTTTGTAAAAAGATACGATAAAAGTTTAAATTCCTTATAAGGTTATAAAGAAATGGCGTTCTCCATACCTATACCTAAGTTTTTTCGCAGTAAAGAGTTAATCGGAGTCGATATAGGCTCACAGAATATAAAAGTTGTTAAGTTAAAACACAGTGGTTATAAGTGGAGGCTTGTCAATTTTGCGAAAGACAGCGTGCTGCAAGAAAATATAACTAGCATTTCACCTGAGGAGCGCAAAAGTATAATTATAGATAGGTTGAAAAAATTAATTTCTGCTGCGAAAGTTGATACAAAAAAGACTTGTTCCTCTGTATCGGGCAGTTCCGTTATTATAAGATATGTCACATTTCCGAAGTTATCTCCGCGTGAACTTTCGCAAACTATTACTTATGAAGCAGAACCTTACATACCATTTTCCATCAGTGAGGTTAATCTTGGTTTTCATATAGTTGGCGATGTTGAAGAGGATGGACAGAAAAAAATGGAAACCATACTTGTTGCGAGTAAAAAGGATTTCCTACGCGAACATATTGAGATACTGAGAGGGGCCGGCTTGCAACCTGTTATAGTGGATGTTGACGCTTTAGCTCTGTCTAATGCACTAGATGTGAACAATTATCTTCCATCCGATGCCACCGTTTTAGCACTCAATATGGGGGCTTCTTTGACAAACTTAATAATTGTAGAGAATGGCATTCCTAAAATTGCACGTGAAATATTCATTGGGGGGAACAATTTTACGCAAGCAGTACAGCAAACGTTAGGTGTAGATTTTGCTACTGCAGAAGAGATGAAAAAGGAGTATGGATTGCTTACACCGCAGGAGAAGACTATAGAAGTCAAGGATGAGAGATTTCGCGTGGGCAGTGGTCTTGCATCCGTATATCGTGAGCTTGTATTTGAAATACAGAGGTCTATTGATTATTATTTAGCGCGCTCTCCAGAGAAGTCCATTTACAAAGTTTATCTTACAGGTGGCAGCGCGGTGTTAAAAAATATTGATGCTCATCTTTCTAATGACTTGCACCTGCCGGTTGAAATATTTAACCCCTTGTCTAATATAGAAGTAGCACCTCACATACAACCTTTCGTAGAAAATATAGAATCTGCGGTGCAACTATCGGTAGCCATAGGCTTAGGACTACGTAGAGAGGGTGATGTGTGAAAGGTGATACGAGTAAATCTTCTGCCTAGAGAGGAGCGCCCAATAGAAAGGATTGAAATTGCAACTTTACTGCCTTATCTCGGGATAATTGTTAGTCTCGTTTTGGCATTTTTTGTCGTTAATAAAGTAATGTATTACCATTCTATTAGTTCTGAGTTAAGAAAAAAGCGAGAAGAACTTTCAAGGAAAGAGAAAGAAAAAATAGAAGTAGAGCAGATACGGCAAAGCAAGGAACTTTTGGAGAGAAAATTTAACATAATAAAAGACCTGATCGATAGTAAGTTTATATATCCTATTTTTATGGAAGACTTGCTGCAACTTTTACCATCAGCTATTTATTTAGGAAGTTTCACTTCCCGCAGGGTTGATAAAACTACGTTGGATATAAACATAGCAGCGACAGCTTTTGACACGTATAGCATTGCCGACTTAGTGTCACAGCTTGAAAGTAATAGTATGAAATTCAGTAATATAGAACTTGGGCCAATACAACAAGTAAGTGTTGGGAGAGAAAAGAGATACAATTTTACATTATCCTTTAGGTATAAAATTTAGATGGCAAAAAAGCCAGTTACTAAACAACAGAAGGTCATTCTTGTTATTTTAGGTGTAGTGGTGCTGTACCTAATATACAGCAAAATCTGGGTTCCATTCACAAAAAATACAAAACAGGTGGAGAAAGAGCTGAAGGATGTAGAAAAAAAACTAGAAGAAGTTAACAGCTTTATACTTCGCAGGAGAGAATTTGTAGTGAAAAAAATGTGGTATGAAGACATGTTAGGTGAGCTGAGGAAGTTCCTGCCACACTCTGTGGAAATACCTTTAGTGTTGAGAAAAATAACGGAGTTGGCAAGTAAGACTAGTGTTAATATTGTGAGTCTTTCGCCAAGTGGTGTTACGGAAAGTGAATATCTAAAAGAACTACTTTACACAATTCAGGTGGAAGGGACTTATCATACGTTAGCAATGTTTTTGACAGAGGTTGGGAATTCAGATCGCATAATAAACGTGTACGACTTGCAAATTTCCCCTTTGGGAGCGGTATCAGAAGGTAAGGTTATTTCCAGTAGTTTTAAGTTCAAGATATATGTATTTAAGGAAATTTGAGCCATGGCACTGTTTCCGAAAAAGTATATAATCTGCCTAATGTTGCTTTTGGTTGTTTCATTATCGTCGTGTAGACGACCTGCAAAGCCCATTAAGGTTAAAGAGGCTGCTTCATCAATGGCACAAAAAGATTACGTAGTAGAAAAGTCCTCAGCAGAAGTGTTGTCAAGTTTATTTCGTCAACACAAGTATGGAGGAGTGAAATATCGCGATCCTTTCATCCCCTTAACTTCTTCAAGGGGCATAGCACCGGCCCACTCGGCAACAGCAGAGTTGAACAGGAACGAGCTTGCAGGTTTATCTCTCAAGGGTATATTAGAGGATTCTGAAGGCGAGTATGCACTTTTAGTCAATCCAGCAGGTTATGCTTATATTCTCAAGAAGGGAAGATTAATAAACCAGTGGGGTAAAGTTGTACCTAATGTTGTTGGAATGGTGAAGAAGGAGAAAGTTGACGGGAAAGTTATAAAAAAAGTTACTTTGTCAACTCAGGAGGCAAAAATTGATATTATACTGAAAGAGGAGTAAGAAAATGTTAAACAAAAAAAGTTTAAAATTGTTCTGTATGATGTTTTTTGTAGTAGGGATAATTTTTGTGTTTAAAATTTATCCACAGGAATCTCAATTGTTGAACGTTTCTACTGCAGCTGCAATCCCTGCACAAAATATTTTATCACGTGTGGTTTTGTCTTTAGATGCTCCGCCTGCTAAAGTTAATGCATTTTACATTTATCGTCCGGAAGTGGGTTTAGTTATTGACCTTATGGACACCATACACAGGTGGAGAAAGAAAGAAATTTCTTTTAGTGGAGGTATTGTATATAGGATTAATTCTTCGCAGTACAAAACCACTCCGCAGAAAGTTACACGTGTAGTTTTATATTTAAGGGAACCATTAAAATACAATATTGTAAAAAGTAGTAATAATGTTGTGGTTTCTTTTTTTGGAAAAGATAAAGAGAAAGAAATTAAAACGCCTACTGCTGCAGCAACAGCCTATAAAGAAAAGGCAACCTCTACCACACAAAGATTTTCTACTACCGGTTCTACTATTCCAAAAGGTTCTCCATTTATAAACTTAACAGTTTATGATGCAGATATACGAGATGTTCTACGGTTGTTAGCAGAAAAGGCGGGCATTAATATCATCTATGGTGATGAAGTTGAAGGTAAAATTACTATTGACTTAAAAAATGTTCCTTTTGACACAGCATTGAAAGCAATACTTGACTTACGTGGCTACGTAGCACATAAAGTTGATAGGAACATAATTCGTGTTACAACAGCGGATATACTTGCAGGGGAGCGTGCAAAAGCAATAACATATACACGCGTTTTTACGCTAAAATATGCTTTAGCGTCAGATGTGAAGGCGCAGCTAGACACTATTCGTAACATAGAGGGTAGGAAGGGTGTGATAAGCATTGATGAGAAGAGCAATTCATTAATAGTTACTGACACAATAGAGGGATTGAGTTCTGTCGAGGCCCTGATAAGGGAAGTAGATAAGAAACCTTTACAAGTTTCCATTGATGCAAAGCTTGTCGAGATAACGCTTGGTGCAGGCACAGATTTAGGGATAGAGTGGGGATTTAGAGAGACACGCGAGGAAGGTGAAAGGAAACAAACTATAGAAGCGAAAGTTGCAGCAGCCGGAGCTTCTATAGGGAGTATAAGTTTTGGTCTCGTTACAAACACAATGGAGTTGTTATCTAAGCTTTACGCATATGCCCGGGATAATAAGGCTAATATATTATCTAATCCAAAAATCGTGACGTTAAATAATAAACAAGCAACGATATTTGTTGGTCAGAGTGTTCCGTATAAGAAAGTGATTTCACAGGGCGTTGGTGTACCACCACTTGAGACTACTGAGTGGCAAAGTGTAGGTATAAAACTTAACGTTTTGCCGGTAATAAATATTGAGAGGAAGATAACTCTTAAAGTAGAGCCTGAAGTGAGCTTGGTGACAGAGTATCGTCCTGAAGGTCCAGTGATAGGTACACGGAGGGCTAATACCACAGTGCTTATTTCTGATGGGCAGACGTTAGTTATTGGTGGCTTGATAAGCGAGACAGACATGAAGACTATTTCCAAAGTGCCACTATTGGGAGACATACCTGTATTAGGAGAGTTTTTTAAGCGCAATTATGGAGATAAACAGAGGTCTGAACTTCTTGTTTTTGTCACACCACATGTGATTGAATAAAAGTGTCATAGCATGCCTTCGTTGAAAGGTTTTTCTTGTGAAGCTTGCCTTGTTATACTCTCAACTGTTTTTGCAATTTTTTCATTAATTTCTAAGGGTGGTGTGGATATATGGGTACAGACTTTAGTACATCTCGGAACATATCTGATTTTTACAATATACATTTTGCATAAAATAAATAAATATCAAGTTCTAATTGTCCCTAAAAGCATTTTTTTTCTACTTATCTTTGCAGGACTTTGTTTAGTATCTATTTTGTCGTACAATAAATATAACTCAGAGATAGAGTTTTTCAATTGGGTAAACTTGTTGCTATTTTTCTGCATTAGCCTGCAAATTGAAAACAGCAATGTATTAGAAAAGTTATTTATATTACCGCTGTATGTGTTTTTATTGATCCTCTCTGCAGTATTTTTTTGTAGCGAGGTATTGCGTTTGTTTTACTTGCCACAACATATCATATTTAATCCTAACGTTTTTGCCGCTCTTTCCTGTATGTTTGTGTTTGTAGGAATGAGATATTATGCTTATTCTGCGAATATAAGAAGTAGGATAATATGGCTTTTATCGATAACTTTTTTAGTCCTTATGATTTGTTTTGCAAAGTCCGAGTCGGCATTGTTTTCTTTAATAGCTGTTGCTATGATTTCTATCTTTTCTTTCTTTGGTAAAAGGATTTCTATACTCAAGTATTTTGGAATTCTGCTGTTAGTGATTTTAGCAATCTTAACCAAGGCAAGTGAAAGTGGCGATAGGCTGAACTGGTGGTTTACCGCAATACGTATGTTTCTAATGAGGCCTTTAACTGGCATAGGTGTTGGTAACTTTTACAAATATGCGTATCAGTATAATATGGAGGGATTACATTCGTTGTATGCGCATAATTGGTATTTACAACTTTTCGCTGAAGGAGGAGTAATTTTGGGCTTTCCCGTGATTATCTTTTTCATAGAAGTGCTAAGGCAAATAAGGGATAAATTTATTTTTTCCGCAATCCTGGTAATGTTATTAAACAACATTGTTGAGTATAGTCTTTCCATATTTTCTATAGGTTTAGTATTCTTTTTTATGGTAGGATATGCTTTTCGAAGGAGGGTGCACGTAGTAAATTTAGGAAAATTTAAGTCTACTGTTTCTTTTCTTGTGATTGTGGCTTTTGTGCTACTGACTTACTACAACGTAAAACTTTTTATAGCGAATATATATTTAGCGCGTGGTGAGTATTATCTTAAAGTAGGGCAAAGTAGATCTATTACTCTACACGAGTTGAACTTAGCTGAAAAGATGTTTAATAAACACTTGTCGCTTAAGAGTTTTTCCTCTGCTGGACATTATAATTTGTCCTGTGTGTATATGAATAAATTTATTTTGCAGAGAAAAAATCTCTATCTTTATAAAGCTATCGGGCATATGGAGAAGGCAATCCAGTTAGAGAATAGGTATGCGGGAAACTATATAGAGCTTTTCCAAATTTTTAAGTTCACAGGTAATATACCTAAGAAATTGTACATAATAAACAAGTTACAAAGGTTAAATGTACGATGGGAACTGTTAAAAGACTTATTTTTGGATTTCTAGCTGCGAAGTCTTACATCTCCTCTCTCTGGCGTATGGATAAATTTCTATTTTTTATTACTTTATTCTTAATCTATGTTCCTCTTGATAAGGGTGGCAAGGAGTTACGTTCTTTATTTGCTCTTTCTACAATATTAGCTCTCTATATGATCATAACCCTTAGGAGTAAAAATTTTTGCATCAAATTGAACATACTAGGAATGTATCTTGTAATATTTTCCTTCTGGGCAATATTGGCAAATATAATTACAAAGCCGCTTTACCCAGGTGTACTTGCAGGGATGCAATTTTTTACTCTGGCGGCTTTTTTCGTTATAGTAGTAAGTATAAATGATAAAAATTCTATACAGCAGTATTTCAAAATTTTCTTGCTTATAGTCTTATTAGCCACTATTTGTGAGATTATTATTGTCTGGTGGCAATTTTTCTCCAAAAGGCAGCTTTTAGGCACGTTTACCAATCCCAACCATCTGGCATATTTCATTATACTTGGTATGAACGTATCTATTTATTACTTACTTTTTAGAAGTAGGATCTTTCTGTTTCCTTTACTTGGCGCATGCCTTTTAACAATATTAATTATTAACTCGCGTGGTGCTATATTGTTGTCTCTATTTTCCATTTTTTACATGCTATATGTTAAGTATGGCAGAAAAGTGGTTTTATTATTATTATCTCTTGCAACTGTAGTGATAGTGCTTTATAATAAAGCAATTTTTAACTTCTTTGTTACACGTGATATAAATGATCCCTACTCTGGGATGTATAGGTTAAAGATTTGGCATTCTGCAGTAAAAATGTTCCTTCGATCGCCAATTGTAGGCATTGGTGCAGGAAATTTTGTTTTCCATTACAGGAAATACCAACATCCTGCAGATCCCTCTTTTTTTGGTAAAGGTTCTGTGGCGAGATATTCCAAAGAGACGCGTTTTGCGCATAACGAGTTTCTGCAAGTATTATGCGAGCTTGGTATAATTGGTTTTTCTATCTTAATGGTTATTTTGTGTATTGTGTTTAGGAGTATTTCTTGTCTTACTGTAGGTGGCACTGAAAATTTTGTAATAAGATGCAATGTATTTTTCTTGTGCTTGTCGTCCTTTGTGGACTTCCATTTACACTTGCTGTCAATGCAGATGTATTTTGTTATGATGATGGCTATAGTGTCGGTTTTATCTCATAAAGAAGACGATGTTATTTTTCTAAAAAGGGGATGTGCAATAATATTTTATATTTTTTATCTTGCGGTTGTTTTCTCATTTGTAAAAATTTTCCCATTTAATGTAGAGTATTATGAAAAAAAGTTACATGTCAGAAGAGATAAAAGAAATTTGTTCTATCTTTGTGAATTAAACCCCTATGAAGGTAAATATCATTTATGGCTTGCGAGGTATTACAAATTTCATAATGATATACCAAAGGCTATAATTAAATATGAAGAAGCCATTTCTTGTGCTCCTAAAGACCCTTTCTATAGGGCAGAGTATGCAGATTTTTTGCTAAATTTAGGAGAGAAAGAATTTGCAATAAGAGAGTACTTAAACGCTATAATGTTGGAACCTAATTACTTATATCCGAAAAAGAAGTTGAGAGAGATAATTAATGTCAATTTTGATGAAGAAATAAATAGAATAAGCGCGTTATCAGCTGATTTTCGTCCTGAAAACGAGTACGAGTATAGGATACTGTTTGAAAAGAGATGATAATAGGCATAACAGGAACTAACGGCAGCGGGAAAACGGTTGTGTGTAAGTACTTTGTTGAGAAAGGCTTTGAATATTATTCATTGTCCGATATTCTACGTGAAAGGTTAAGATTGCAAAATTTGCCAATTACTAGAGAAAATTTACGTCGGTTAGGTAACGAGTTGAGAGAGGAGCACGGGCCGGCTATATTAGCTGAGCTACTTTTGCCATATATTAAGGATAAAGCTAATGTAGTTATTGATAGTATACGAAATATATATGAAATAGAGAAGTTTCGTGAGAGCTTGCACAATTTTGTACTAATAGGAGTAGATGCTCCTGTTGAAGTGCGTTACTTACGCGTGAAAGAGCGTTCCCGTGAAGGTGAGACTTTGCAGATGACATTGGAGGAATTTATAGAAAGTGAAAACAAGGAGAAAAGCGAAAATGTCTTGCATCAACAGATAGATAAGTGCTTATCTTTTGCGGATATTTTGGTAATAAACGACGGCACAATGGAAGAATTGTATTCTGAACTTGAGAAAGTGTATAGGGAGAAGTTGCAGTTTTTTTCTAAAGCAGGTACCTTATAATTTCATTATGTTTTTTCTCCAGGCCTAGTGTGCAGCTTTTTCCGTGTCCAGGGTAGAACTTTATCTTGTCGTCTAAAAGAAATAATTTATTCTTTATAGAATTGATCAACTTTTTTTCGTCGCCGCCTAACAGGTCGCACCTGCCCACACTGCCACAGAATAACGTATCTCCCGTGAAGAGTATTTCGTTGTTATATAGTAGCGAGATACTGCCTGGAGAATGTCCAGGTGTGTGTAGTACTTTTAACAACACATCGCTGAAAGTTATAGTATCGCCATCTGAAAGAAGAATATCTGGTACTATGTTGAAGTATTTTAAAAACAGGAAGTCGTCTTTATGTATAGCTATTTTAGCTTCTGTAGCATTTTTTATGCACATATCGCCAAGTATATGGTCATAATGTCCATGAGTATTTATTATGTAATTAACCGTCAACCGGTTGCTTTTTATGAAATCCAGCAATCCTTTATCTTCCGTTGAAGGATCTATTATTATAGCTTCATTTCCGGAATAGCAAATGTACGTATTAGTTTCCAATTCCCCCAATACAAAATGCTTTATACTGAGACCCATGAAATATTTCTTTATCTTTTAGGCAAGCACTTCTCCCTGATAAGGTTTTCTATTTCGTTTGCTAGCTCAGCGTGTTCTTTAAGATAGGAACAGGCATTGTTCCTTCCTTGCCCTAAGCGCTGATCCTTGTAGATAAGCCATGTGCCACTTTTTTGTATTATCCCTTCATTTACACCTAAATCTACAATTTCTCCTATACGGTATATTCCTTCGTTGTGTAGCATGTCGAACTCGCACTGTTTGAATGGCGGTGCAACTTTATTTTTCACAACCTTGACTCGCACTCTGGAGCCTATAATTGTATCTTCTTCGCGTATGTTTTCTACTTTGCGGACATCGAGACGAACTGAAGCATAAAATTTTAGTGCTAATCCTCCGGGAGTTGTTTCCGGGTTGCCAAACATTACACCTATCTTTTGTCTCATTTGATTAGTGAAAACCAGAGAGGCTTTTGTTTTGGCAATATTGGTGGCAAGTTTACGTAAAGCTTGCGACATGAGGCGTGCCTGTAAGCCTATAGTTTGCTCTCCCATCTCACCTTCAATTTCTACTTTTGGCACTAAAGCTGCCACCGAGTCTACAACAACGCAATCCACAGCACCGCTCCGTACTAGTCTGTCGCATATTTCTAAAGCTTGTTCTGCGTAATCCGGCTGCGAGATTAGTAAATTTTCTACATCTACGCCTAGCTTTGCAGCATAGAGAGGGTCTAGGGCATGCTCTGTATCAATGAAAGCTGCCACTCCACCCTTCTTTTGTACGTTTGCAACAATATGTAAACATATTGTTGTTTTTCCTGAAGCTTCAGGGCCAAAAATTTCAGTAATCCTACCTACAGGTATACCACCAACGCCAATTGCTATATCTAGCCCTAAGGAACCTGTAGAGATGCTTTCTACATCTGTTTTAGTCACTTGCTCACCCAAGCGCATTATACACTCTTTACCAAATTCTTTTTGTATTTGCGAAAGAGTAGACTCCAACATTTTGTTTCTATCTACAGAAATATTATCCCCTTTCATCATTTTCTTGTTCCTTTCTTTTTATATTTCTTTTTATGATGGAAGAATTATCTCTTTTATTAACAAATCTGTGTAGGGCTGCCGATGACCATATTTGCGTCGGTAGCCTTTTTTAGCTCTATATTTGAAAACTATGATTTTCTTTTCTTTACCTTTCTTGCTTACCGATGCAATAACTTTCGCATTCTCAATATAAGGTGTTCCGATGATGATATTATTTTCTTTTTTTATCAACAACACTTTATCAATTGTGAGTTCTTCAGAAGATATGTTCTTATTTACGCGTATTTTGTCGTTAACAGAGACGATGTATTGTTTTCCTGCGGTTTCTATAATAGCATATGAATTATTGTTTATCGTTTTGTCCATTGAAATTTCTTCCTTGCTTTCGGCTGGCCTGCTTTTTTGCGCTCTACTGTGCGTGGGTCACGCTTCAAATAGCCTGCTTTTGCTAAGGTTTCTTTGATTTGCAGTGAAACTTGTGCAAAAGCGCGTGCTAGGCCATGCCGGACAGCTTCACTTTGTCCTGTTATTCCACCGCCTGTCACACGAACGTGAATGTCATATTTTGTGAACTCTGGAATAAGGTTTATTACTTCCTTGATTTTATTTTGCCAGGCGGGATATTTAAAATATTCTTCCCAAGGTTTTGAGTTAATTAGAAATTTATTTCCCCCTGGAGTTATTATTTGGACGCGAGCGACGCTGGTTTTACGTCTTCCGGTGCCGTAAAATATTTTTTTCTCTGTTATCTTTTGCTCTTCTGGTGTTGCAATAATTGCAGCATTTATGTTTGTGCTTCCTTGTGATATTTTTTCTAAATCTTTGGTTTCACTGATATATGTTCCTATTTGATTGTTTCCTTCAACACTCATTTTGTATTGTATCTTACCTCCATTTCAAATGGAATTAGGAAGAATAAAAAAGTTTTTTGCAAAAATGTAATGAGATATTTTACTATTATTATTACCGCGAATTCAATAAATTGCAAAATTAATTTTTTGACAAAATTCGCACACTTACACATTTTACTTTTGAGAAGTCGATGATGTAAAATTATTAACGAGATTAAAATATGATAAAAAAGGAGAGACACATGGGAGGGATGTTCTCTTAAGGTGGGTATAAAGAAAAGGATAGACAGAGGGAAGATATTAATATTAGGAGTGTGTTGTATTTTCTTGTTAAAAATCTTTACGTATGGTATGGAGCGTGTGCCAAAAACATCTATTCCTGCTAATGAGAATAATTCGCCTGTAGAAGTAGAGTTCACTTCTTCCTCTGTTGTTTTTGATAAAGCTCCTGCCACTAATGCTGAAATTCAACAAATAGAGAAAAATAGAAAATATTCCTTAATATTTATAGATAGAGACAGAGGAATTCCGACGCCTTGTAAGCGCTGGACACCAGCTGCAGAAGATTTACCTACTGAGAAGAATGAAAGGGTAAAATATGTACTGCGCAGATTACTTGAGGGGCCTACAGAGGAAGAAATGCGGCAAGCTCGTGTTATTTCAATGATAAACCCAGGCACTAAGCTTGTGTATGCAAGAATTGCTGACACAACGTATGGCAGATGCGTAGAGGTAGAACTTAGCGAAGAAGCAGCAAGAGATTTAGATGACTGGAAAGTATCTCTTATACACGAGCAAATATTCTGGTCGCTGATATATTCCGGTATAGAAGATATAAGTTGCACAAAGATAACGGTCAAGGGTAAAGTATTGGGAGCATATGTAAAATAAACAAGGAATGCATTCCTTTTGTGTGATTTTATTCCTTTTTTTTCTTTCTTATCCTTTAAATGCAGGGCCTTTGTCTGGTAAACATATAGTTTTAAGTCCTGGCCATGGTTGGGTGTGGAATTCTACTCTTGGCAGATGGGCCACAGAGCGCGGTCCAGCGCAGCACGGACTTGTAGAGGATTTTAACAATTGGTTTATAGCGGACCATTTACGGCGCTACCTTGAAGAAGCCGGTGCTGTAGTGCACACAGTGCGTGACTTCGGTATACATAAAGATGAAATTTATACAGGGAGAGGTCCTGACCCGGCAGTTGTTACACAAAATGCTAATTACCCTTGGTGGCAAGTCTCTGCACGATATTATTTCCACGCAGATCTTTATAATGAGCATGTAAGTTCTAAAGTATATGATACTTCTTATGTAACTGGTGAGGCTGCTAAAAGTTTGCGCTCACGTCCTTATTATGCTAACTGGCTGTGGAAAGAATATAATAAATGTGACCTTTACATATCAGTTCATAGCAATGCTTTCAGTGACCCGGAGAAGAGAGGAACTGTTATATTGCATGATTCTGACAGTGACTCGCAGAGTGCAAAGGACTATGATGGAGGCGATTTTTCTGAACACACTAGAAACATACAAACTAGCTATGATTTAGCAGTAAGGCTTGGAAGAAAGATAGTGGAGACGGTGAGAAAATACTATGACCCTTCCTGGGGATATGGTTTTGGTTCTTCTGATGGGCCGGGCGTGTGGTCGGCTGCCTATAAGTGGTTTGAGGTTCGTGGTCCACAGAAGCCTAGCGCATTAATAGAATACGGGTATCATACAAATTCTGCAGATGCACAAGCATTACTTGACGATAAGTTTCGCATGATAGCCACTCAAGCTACTTATAAAGCCATATGTGACTGGTGGGGTGTGCCTTATGAATTACCTTCAAAAGTTACAGATTTACGTGCTGAACTATTAACCACTGCGGGAGGTGTGGCTGTGAGGCTTACCTGGACTGCACCTGGTGAAGATGGTACCTATGGTAATGCAAAATCTTATATACTTAAGTATTCGACTTATCCAATTTCTACAATAGAGGATTTTGATAGCGCATTACTTTATTCACCATCACTTTCTTGGGTGCCACAGCCGCGATATAGTCGTGAGGAAAAAATAATTAGTGAGTCGTTATCCTTAGGTGTGACATATTATTTTGCATTACGTGCAACAAATGATACCGATGACATCTCTCTTGTATCCAATTGTGCTTTTGTTTATTATTACCGACCCACAGTGATAGTAGAAAGTTTAAAAATTACAGACTTACGCGCTACTCCTTCCACTGCTGAGTTAGGTGCGGTGAAGCTTCTTTGGACTGTTCCCTCAGGGGACACAATTCATGGTAGTGCAAAATCATATATACTTAAATATTCAACTGCTGAAATTTCTTCTTTACAAGATTTTGAAGAAGCAACGTTGTATACGTTATCGCTTTCTTGGATGCCTAAACAACCTCTTAGTGAAGAAGAAAAGGTAATTACAGGTTTAATCCCAGGAGTTACATATTATTTTTCCTTACAGGTGATTTCTCAAGATGATAACTTTTCACCGCTCTCTAATTGTACTTTCACGTATGCATATACAAAATCTGGAGGAGCATTTTGTATTATAATTGGTACTGTGGAAGATAAAATTCTTAAAACACCTATAGAAAATGTTGATATATCAGTTTCTGGTATGGATATTTCTACGAAAACAGATTCTTCAGGGGGATATAGGTTGATTTTTTTCTCAAGTGGTGTGTTTACAATAGAACTAAAGAAAGAAAATTATGCAATGCTGTCAGAACAAATTGCATCAGTTATAGGGGAAAGATTGCAAGATAGAAATTTTGAATTGGAACCAATTGGTGCAACACTTTACGGATGGATAAAAGATGCGAATGGAGTAGGTATGAGCAATGTAAGTTGCCAGATAGTGGAATTGAACTTAGCAACTACAAGTGACCAAAATGGGTATTATAGATTTTATAACATTTCACCAGGGGATTATACTGTAATTTTTAAAAAGGAAGGTAAAGAAATTTCGAGGTTTAAAATTTCTCTTAGACAGAAGCAATGGCTTAGGAAAGATTATGAAGAACAGAAGTACTCTAAATTTGGCTTTGGTGAAGAGCCCACATTGAGTATAGTGGAACAAAATAAAAAACTTTACCTGCCATCTGCAGATGGTGAAGAAAAGTTTTCTGTAGAGTTTAACTTATCGAAAGATAGTAGTCGTAACCCGGTCGCTAAAATTTACGATATAAAAGGGGTGCTTGTACGTGAAATTAGTTTAGAGAAAGGAGGAAATATTGAACTTTACCAGTATAGTGCGAAGATTTTATGGGATGGTAAAGACAATTTCGGCAATGAAGTGCCAGCAGGAATATATTTTTGTAGGATAGAATGCGATGATAAAGTATATGTGAGAAAAATAGTTGTAGCACGTTAAAAAATTTTTAGAATTAGAATAGGAGAAAAAAATATGCCATTAAAATGGAAAAAGATAAAGAAAATATTTTTCATACTTTTAACTTTATTATTTTACAATACTTCTTCCTTCGCATACACTGTTGGCGGCTATGCACGTTTGCCGAAAGTAAAAGGTAGGACTGGCGAGTGGCTGGAGTTGTACGAATGGTATGTATTTATTTTTCCTAACGGGACTATTGGTACAACCGTTATAGGGCAAGCGGACAGGACAGGTGATCTTGGCGAGCCTCATGGGCATACCGGTTATTATCAATTTGAGAACATTCCTGCAGGAGAGTATTCTATTATGGTCACGCAGCCACAATTTTTTGCACGTCCACAAGTTTTCCCGCATATACGAGTTTCTGGCGATTTGCAAAAGGATCTTATATTGAATGCTGATTATTGCATGTTTCATACACGTTGGGATAGCTATGGTGGAACAGAAATATCCCAGACATTTGTAGCAGAGAGTAAGTTTATAAACCGCGTATGTACAAAGTTAGCCGGTGCTAAAGATTGCAATAATATTCCTCCGATAGCAGTTTCTATACATCAAGGTGGCATAAACGGTCCACAAATTGGTCCTACACGAACATTGAATGGTGCATGTCAAAGTGATAGGTGTGTTTGTTGGCTTGGTGATGAGGTACAACTCTCTCCAGGGAATACTTATGCAGTGAAACTTCGTATACCAAATCCAGAGCCTGGGGATTGGTTTGTCCCATATTATGCCTTAGGGGATGTATATTCTCAAGGACAAGCATATCAAGGTTCAACACCTTTAAATGATGACTGGTACATTTACATTGGTGGCGATAGTGGAGATAACACAATAATATCCTATGGCAGAACAAAGAATTTAGGGGCGTTAGAGTTACCAGCTGGTGTATGGTGGAATGGAGTAGGGCAGACGTTTCGTGCGAAAGGTAATGCTATTGCTGGTATAGATTTTTTCCCTACAAAAGGCCAGTGGCAAGAGATAACAGTTGAGGTATGTGTACGTGAAGGCAGCTATGCAGGTAGAATCGTTGCACCTAAGAAATCAGTAAGGAGCGCATCTGATTTGCCGTTTGCTGTATGTTGGAACCCTGAGGAAAGTAATTTGATTCCCGGAAATGTATATTTTGTAGAGATAACGCCTGGCGAAGGGGAAACCGGACTTAATATATACGTTCGCAAGGACGATGATCCATATCCTTATGGAGAAGCGTATGCAAAGTTAGGAGATAATTGGAGCATTTGGGAGGGCAAAGATTTGGATTTGACTATTATTGAGTATATCGCGGAGAGTCAACAAGATACGGGTATTTTAGAAGGTACTATAAAAGCAGCCAATACGAATACACCTATTCCCGATGCTCGTGTACAATTATTACAAAATGGTGTAGAGAAATATAGCTTTGCTTCAAACTCAGAAGGTTATTATTACTGCGTAATACCTGTCGGTACTTATGATGTTGTAGTCTCTAAATCCGGGTACGTTTCTGAGACTAGAAGTAATATTTCTATAGCGAAAGACCAACGTAGGACGGAAAATTTTACATTACAGCAATCTGATGGTAGCGACAATACACCTCCTCCGGCACCTACGTTGCTTTCTCCAGCAAATAATGCTACAGTTACTTCGTTACCTATAAATTTTGACTGGTCTGATGTGAATGATAACCAGACTGGTGGTAGTGATCCGTGTACATATCAGATACAAGTGGGCAATGATAGCAATTTTTCTTCTCCTGTTGTTGACCAATCTGGTTTAAGTAGTTCCAATTATTCTATTTCATCTTTACCCAATGGTACGTATTATTGGCGTGTACGTGTGAAAGATGCAGCGAATAATTATAGTAGTTGGACACAAGTGTTTACTTTTACTTTGCAGTCTGGTGGTGGCGGTGGAGATACAACACCACCACCTGCACCTACGTTGCTTTCTCCAGCAAATAATGCTACAGTTACTTCGTTACCTATAAATTTTGACTGGTCTGATGTGAATGATAACCAGACTGGTGGTAGTAATCCGTGTACATATCAGATACAAGTGGGTAATGATAGCAATTTTTCTTCTCCTGTTGTTGACCAATCTGGTTTAAGTAGTTCCAATTATTCTATTTCATCTTTACCCAATGGTACGTATTATTGGCGTGTACGTGCGAGAGATGCAGCAAATAATTATAGTAGTTGGACACAAGTGTTTACTTTTACTTTGCAGTCTGGTGGTGGCGGTGGAGATACAACACCACCACCTGCACCTACGTTGCTTTCTCCAGCAAATAATGCGACAATTACATCACTTCCCATAGTTTTTGACTGGACGGATGTAGATGACAATCAGACAGGCGGCAGCAATCCATGTACATACCGGTTACAAGTGGACAATGATAGTGATTTTTCATCTCCTAATATTGACCAATCTGATTTGAGTAGTTCTGGTTACAGTATTATTTCCTTGTCCAATGGTACATATTACTGGCGTGTATGCGTGAAAGATGCTGTAGGGAACACTAATTGCACATTACCGCAAATGTTCACTTTGATTTCACAGCCTGTGGATATGATAGAGTGCAAGCCAAATCTTGTTACTAAAAAGGAGAATAAGGTTACTTTGGAATACCAATCTTCTTCTTTAGGAGAGATTTATATAAGAATATATGACGTTTCCGGGAAACTTGTGAGAGAATTTATAGAGGCTAAACGTAGTGGTAAGTTGGTTTGGAACATGAAAGATGAGACAACTGGCGAGGAAGTTTCGTCAGGTATATATCTTGTACATTACATTACACCTGGCACTCAAATTGTTAAAAGAATTATATATGTGAAATGACAATTTTACAGATGAAAAAAAATGTAATAATATACTGCTATCTTGTAGTTTTGGTAATTTTCTCAACGTCACTCTATGGCGCTTTTGAATTGTTATCTACGGGTGCGAGTCCTCGTGCTACAGGTATGGGTGATGCATATTGCGGAATATCTGATGACAGTAATGGTATATTTTATAATCCTGCAGGGCTTACACAGGTCAAAAGTAAGCAATTTTATCTTGTATATTCACAATTTGCAATAGCAACCGAAGACTCCCCTATAAACAATGGCAGATTTTCTATATGTATACCTTTTGGTGAGAAAATAGGAACTTTGTCATTAGGATTTACTACATTATCTTGGGAGAAAATATATTATGAAAATGCGTACTTGTTAGGTTATAGTAGGAAAATAAGAGATAAAATTAATATAGGCGGTGTAGCAAAGATTCTATCATTAGGGTATTCTGGGGAGGAAATAAGCGAGAATATATATTTCTCTGAAAGAAATGCTATTACTAGTTTTTCTCTAGATTGTGGACTTTTGTTAGTTCCTACTTCGCAGTTATCCCTTGGTTTAGGTCTAAGGAATCTTATAGAGCCTAACATTGGCATTCAAGAAGAAAACAAACTACCGACAGGTGTATATTTAGGTATAGCATACAGAATAGAAAGACTTCCATCATTTGTAGGTCTTGTAGATGTGGATATACTGATAAGTAAGTACACGAGAGATATAAACATAGGTTTTGAGACACAACATATTAGTCGCAAAATGAGTTTTAATCTCCGTGGTGGTATAAATTTTTGGAGTACCGCGGTTAATATAAATTTGGGCTTTGGTATAGCATTTTCAAAATTTAAAGTTGATCTTGCGTATTCGTTACCTTTAGAATTACGCGAGAACAACTCTTATAAATTAGGCTTTGGAATTAATTTTTGAGAGAATAAATTTGAAACTTCTTATATAATCTATATCGTATATTTTTATTGGTAAGGGAGGAGACTATCTGCTGTGAACAAAAAGAGTAAACTACGGGAGAAATTGTTATGTTTAATTACTCTGTCTTTGATAATTATCATTTTTCATGCATTGAGTTTTTTGTTTTCTTCTGCATTTTTAGAGGACAGATGGTATGTTAGGCCTTTGGGTATGGGTGGTGCATTTGTGGGTTTATCTAATGGTGCGGAAGGAGTTTTGTTTAACCCTGCAGGTACTGTAGAAATAAAAGATGCTGAGATAACAGCCATGGGTGGCAAGCCTTATGTAGGAATGGAAACCATAAATATTTTTCATAGTGGAGTAGCAGTCGTGTATCCATCAAAGGAGCTTTTCGGCACAATAGGTGCTAGTGGTACATATTTAACACTCAGTGACTTGTATAGTGAAGTAGTTGCAGCATTTTCCTATGCTTCACGCATATTTATTTCAGAAAGTATTGTAAGTTTTCTTGGAGGTAGTATAAAATATCTTTCTCATAGTTACAAATGGGATTCTTACACTAAAGAATTAGGGAGTGAGCGTGGGGATCCTTTAGTGAAAAGTGGCGATGCTCTTTCTGCTGGTGGTGTAAGTGTAGACATAGGATTACTCCTTAAATGGGAAATATACTCAGTAGGTATAGTGGGACGTAATATTACTCAGCCGAATGTTGGTGTAAAGTCTGAAGATAGAGTGCCGATGGAAATAATAGGTGGCGTGAGTATACCTTTATCTTTCCTTGAGCGCACAATAATGTGTAGTGATATAAAATATACAGTACGCACTTTTAATCCTCTTACATTTAGGATAGGTGTAGAAAATTGGAATAAAAAGAAGACGTTAGCTTTACGCGCTGGATATGATAGTTCTGCAGGTCCTACGGTGGGTATGAGTTATGTTATGAAAGTTGGAGAAAATTTATTTTTGCGTATAGATTATGGTTTACTTTGGCCGTTGTATGTTGAAGGACATTTAGGAACACATCGTGCTGGTATAACTCTTTCCTGGCAAGTTCCTTCGTCTATCGCATCCATATCATCTGTAGATATCACCCCATCTCCGAAATATATTTCTCCTAATGGTGATACCATAAATGATATTACAGAACTTGTGGTATCTTTTTCATCAGATATTGATGTAATTAAGTGGGGAATAAACATATTGAATGATAAAGGCGAGGTTGTCAAAAACTTCAGTAGCAAAAAGGGGGTTAAAAAATTGCCACAAAAAGTTTCCTGGAATGGTAAGGATAATTCTAATAAAACCCTTCCTGATGGAAGATATAGCTGCTATTTAGAGTTAGAAGATTCTACGGGTAAAAAACAAAAATCTTCAATTAAGACTATTGTGGTGGATACTATTCCACCTAAAGTTAATATTTCTCTTTCACAAAATAAATTTACTCCAGATGGTGATGGTAAAGACGATACTGTGGATATTATGTTGGAAGCAAAAGATAACAATGATGTAGAGAAATGGATAATTAAAATTACAGATGTGAATAATAAACTTGTGAAGACTTTCGAAGGTACTGGTAAACCCCCTTCTAAAATAGAATGGGATGGAAAAGATGATTATTATGGACGGGTAGTGATAAAGGGAACTTATAATATAAAGGCCATAGTGTACGATTTAGCAGGGAATAAATCTTCTATAGGATCTTCTGTAGAAGTGGATATTGCACAACCAACAGTAATAAAAGAAGTGGTACGAGAAGTGATAAAAGAAGTGCCAAAGGAAATTGTTATAAAGGAAGAGGGAGATAAGTTAAAATTGAACTTATCCTCAACTTTGCTATTCAAATTTGGCAAAGCAGATCTTGAGCCTTCCGCGTATCCGGTACTTGAGCAGGTTGTTGGAATATTGAATGCTTATCCTCATAGTAGGATAGTTATTGAAGGTCATACAGATAGTATAGGGAGTGATTCGTTTAATATGTTGCTTTCTGAGCTGCGTGCACGCAGAATATATGAGTTTTTAATTAAGCGCGGTATAGATGCTAAAAGAATGTCTTATAAAGGATATGGGGAGAGTAGGCCAATAGCTTCGAATAAGACCGAGGCTGGCCGCGCACTAAATAGACGTGTTGAGATAGTAATTTTCCGCGAATAATGAAGTTCAAGATAGGTGAAAAGTTGCATTTTTATACGACTACAGATTCAACACAAAATAATGCAAAAGACTTACTAGCAAAAGTCCAAGAAAAAGATATAGAAGATGTTATCAATCTTGCAATTGTTGGTATAGAGCAGGTGAGAGGTTATGGCAGGAGGGGAAATTTGTGGTATTCGCCTGCGGGTGGTCTGTGGTGTAGTATAATAGTGGATCCAATAGTTGATGAAGTATATTTACAAAACAGTTATCAATTGTCCATAATTGCATGCATTGCAGCCGTACAATCTCTAGAGAATTTATATAACTTGAACCTTAGTATAAAATGGCCTAATGATATAATGTGCCAAGATAGAAAGCTAGGAGGAGTGCTTGTAGAAATACATCCTTGTCGTAGAGGAGATGTGACATATTATTTTCCAATAATAGGCATAGGTATAAATGTTAACAACGAGATACCAAAAGAGGTGTCAAAAATTGCTATCAGCGTTAAGAATGTTTTATCGTCTGAAGTAAATATAATAGAATTGTTAACAAAGCTGCTTAAAACTTTTAATTATTTATACTACAATGAGTATAAGTGTTTTGGACTTAGTAATTTGATACATTTTTATCGCAAGAAAAATTATATTATTTCGCGCAGAATAAAAGTCATGATAGATACAGAAAGTAGCAGCACGACAAACAGAGATATGCTTATAGAAGGCATTGTAGCTAATATAGACGATGACGGTAGGCTTTTATTGCTGACAGATGACAATTCTCTATTAAAGATGACCTCAGGTCATATTTTTGAAGAAGTAGAAAGTACTATGTCATAGATTTCCGATAAAAAAGTGTAAAAATATCAAATAGGAAATACAAACTAAAAGGAGAGTAGTTCTATGTTATGAAGGGGAAATATCTTATTTTAGTGTTATTCTTAGTTATGTTTACTTTTACTACGTCTTTTTCCTCCGAGTACATTTATGGTATACACTGGTGGGCAAGAGGTGCTTCCAGTATAATGAATAATAAAACAGGATGGACCTTAGAGACTGTGAACACTGTAGATGGTGCAGGAGGACGGAATGAACTGTATAGTAGAATTCAAAGTATACGTAGTGAGGGTATCTTTACACCAATAGTGCGTATAAACTATAGCTGGGGCGAAGGAGGGTCAACTATACCACCATCTCCAGCATTGTATGATCAATTTGCAAATGATTGCGCAGAGATAGCATATACTTTATACCATAATTATCAAGTTAGGTGGATACAAATAGGTAATGAGATGAACTTAGATTGCGAGTATCCTCCTCATGGTGATTATAAAGGATGTCCTGCAGATGAGTATATTGCATGTTTTAGAAAAGTGTACACTGCTATAAAGAATAGAGTTCCTGAAGTTTACGTTCTTGTGGGCCCTGTAGGGCCATACAACAACCAAGGTCCACTTCATAGTTTGAGTGAAAGTGGTGTGTACTATGATGTTTATTTTGATTATATAGTCAAACATATAGGTAGCAATTGTGATGGTTATGCAATACATCCTTATGCATTACATACCGAACCTGAGGATAATAATTTACAGCTCAGCATTGTTAAAGGTATACCAAATTCTTGGGGTTTTAATTGTTTTAAGGTATATATGAAGATTTTACAACAATATGATTATGCAAAGACAAAGCCTGTTCATGCTACAGAGACTAATACTTTTCATGGTTATGGCGAACATGATAAGCCTGCGTATTCATATGTTCAAGGGTGGATGCAGGAATCTTTTCGTAAGATAGATGATTGGAACAATAACAGAGGTACCAGTGCGGGAGAAAATCCGCATGGGCAGAAGATATTATCCCTTTGCTGGTTTGTATATGAAATTAGGTCCCCATGGGAGTTATTTGCGCTACAAAATGATGTAGGAAATCTACCAACTGCACGTGCGGATTTTTCTGAAGTAACACGTACCACCGCCTATAGGCATAATTTTGGTAGCACTCCTCCACCACCTCCTCCTCCGCCACCACCACCATCAAATAATAATGCGGTGCTAGTGTCTCATGATATACCCTCTACAATGGTAAAGGGTTCCACAGCACGTGTACATATAAAAATGAAAAATACAGGTTCAACGACGTGGTCGGAGAGCACACTTCACAGGTTAGGTGCAGGGGCAACTGATACAGGGCATCAGCACAATAATGAGTTTAAGTGGAAGAATTTTGCTTCGGGAGGATATTACATTTCTGAGACTAATCAGAGGTGTTTTATTTCTGGTTCAATCGCTCCTAATGGTGAGTTTACGTTTGAATTTGACATAGAGGCACCGCAGACTACAGGGACGAAGTATTTTGAAGCAAGGATGGTACAAGACGGTGTTGAGTGGTTTGGTCAAGTAATAAGTGTAGAAGTGAATGTAACTGACACGCCATCTCCGCCGCCGTCGCAAGATACGACACCACCCGCTAGAGTTAATGATTTAGCAGCGCGTCCTGGTAATAATGCAGGTGAGGTGGTACTATCTTGGACAGCACCCGGTGATGATGGTTATAGTGGCACAGCGGCACAATATGATATACGGTTTTACTATAGAGAGATAACTGATAGTAACTGGAATTATGCTACACAGTTAGCAAATGTGCCGCAGCCACAAGTTGCCGGCACACGACAAACTTGGACAGTACCAAGCAGCACAAACCTTACTCCCGGTGCTACATACTATTTTGCGTTGAAGGCCCGAGATGATGCAGGTAATTGGTCACCGGTATCAAATTCACCTTCTTCATGTGCTGGCAGTGGTAGCAGCACACCACCGGTTGATAATATTCCGCCCACGACGCCCTATTTGCTGACACCGCAAAATAACAGTGTTATTACTTCATTACCTATAATATTTAAGTGGACAAGCAGCGAAGAGTGGCAATCGCCACCGGTAAGCTATGAATTACAGATTTCTAATAATGAAGATTTTCAATTGCCCACAATCATAACTCCTATATACAATGTAGTATATACGATTTCTTCATTACCTAAAGGTAAGTACTGGTGGAGGGTGCGCGCAAGAGATAGCGCAACACCTACACCTAACAGCAGTAACTGGTCAGAGGTGAGAAGTTTTACTTTCACTAATAGTGCTGGCGGCGTAGGGGAAAGAAAAAAATTTCCGAGAGAGAAGTTTGTAACAAAAATGATGTCTTTGACATTTCCGTTGGAAGTTAAAAAAGTGATTATAACGGACACTACTGGTAACGTAGTGGCTACTTTAGACAAAGAAGTGGAAGATGGTTCCCCACTAATTTGGGACGGTAGGGGTAGCGATAATAGAACTCTAAGCTCAGGAATTTATATTTATAAGACCATAGATGGTGAAGGAAAAGTTTCTTACGGTACAGTAGTATTGGTGAAATAAATCCAGGAGAACGTATAGAAAAGCTACAAGAAGGGCTGGCAAAAAGTTGTGCGAGATATACTAAAAATAATAAAATAATAAGGATGTTTTGGCACATTCCGTACCCAAAGTTCTTTATACATAGAAAACATTTTCTTCAGGGGAAGATATAAAAGAGTAATGAGATTGAAGTTTGAGAATGATACAAACTTACTTTGATTTTTATAATTAAGGAAAGGAAGGGGTAAGGGTTTATGAGTAGAAATGATAGAATTTTTGCTTTAATATTGTCATTTTTCATCTTTATATGTAACTTGGGGATTTCTTTTTCTTCAGAGTATATCTATGGCATACATTATTGGTCAAGCTCAGCCAAGTCGGCGATAATGAATGACAAGACTGGGTGGGTTGTGGAGATAGTGAACGTTGCAGGTGGTCCTGGCTCGTGGGATTGGTTTTATAACTTTATTCAGAGAATACGCAATGAAGGTGTCTTTGAGCCAATAGTGCGTATAAATTACAACTGGGGTGAGACAATACCCGCAGATCCGTCAAAATACGACACATTTGCCAGCTACTGTGCAGAGGTGGCTTATGAGCTTTATAATAGATCTTCTGTGAAATGGTTTCAGATAGGTAATGAGATGAATTTGGACTGGGAATACCCCCCTAGTGGTGATGGGAAAGGTTGCCCCGCAGAAGAATATGTTAAATGCTTTAGAAAAGTGTATACTGCAATAAAAAACAGAGTCCCCAATGTTTATGTTCTTGTAGGTCCTGTAGGACCATTTAATAACCAAGGTCCACTTTATAGTTTAAGTGGAAATGGTGTATATTACGATGTTTATTTTGATTATATAGTCAACCAAATAGGTAACAGTTGTGATGGTTATGCGATACACCCGTATGGTTTACATAGTGAAAGGGAGGATAATAATTTACAACTTAGTATTGTTAAAGGCATATCTAACTCGTGGGGGTTTAATTGTTTTAAAGTTTATATGAAGATTTTACAACAATATGATTATGCTAAGACAAAGCCTGTTCATGCTACAGAGACTAATACATTTCATGGTTATGGTGGTGATGAGCCTGCATATTCTTATGATGACGATGTTGATTGGTTACAGACATCTTTTCAGAAAATAGATGACTGGAATAATAATAAGGGTACGAGTGCAGGCGAAAATCCACATGGGCAGAAGATATTGTCTCTTTGCTGGTTTGTGTATAGGAGTGAAAGTCCATGGGAGTTATTTGCTTTAGAAAACGATATAGGAGCATTACCGGAAGCACGTAGAGATTTTTCTTGGGTGACACAAAATACTGCATATAAACATAATTTCGGCAGCCCACCACCTCCTCCACCTTCAGGGAATAATGCGTCATTAGTATCTGAAGATGTACCACGTAGCATGGTGAAAGGTTCTACAGTGACTGTGCATATAAGGATGAAGAATACAGGTTCAACTACATGGACCGAGAGTTCTGATCATACACGTGGGCATAGGTTGGCTGCGGGAACATTAGATTCCGGGAATGAACATAATAATGAATTTATATGGAAGAACTTTGTTTCTGGTGGGTATTCGTTTTCTGAAACTAACCAGAGATGTTTCGTTTCAGGTTCTGTTGCTCCGAATAGCGAGTTTACGTTTCAATTTGACATTGTAGCACCACAAAGTGTAGGTACCAAATATTTTGAGGCGCACATGGTAGAGGATGGTGGAAGTGGTTGGTTTGGCCCTGCAATAAGTATTGCTATAAATGTTACCGATGTACAACAAATAAATGATGCTAAATTAATATCTCATAATATACCGAGTAGTATGATGAAAGGTTCTACAGTGACGGTACAGATAACGATGGAGAACACAGGTACTACTACGTGGACAGAGGATACAGTTAATCATTATCGTGGCCACAGGTTAGCAGCGGGAACACGTGATTCGGGTAATCCACACAATAACGAATTTATGTGGAAGAATTTTTTATATGGTGGTTATGCATTTTCTCCTCTAGATGCCAGGTGTTTTGTAAGTGGTTCAATAACTCCGGGTTCTAGGTTTACGTTTCAATTTGACATAGTAGCACCGACTAGTACGGGTACTAAGTATTTTGAGGCGCGCATGGTAGAGGATGGTGAAGGTGGAGGTGGCTGGTTTGGACCTGTGATAGAGATTCCGATAACGGTGACGGATACATCGCCGCAGCAAGACACGACACCACCTGGTAAAGTTAGTGATTTAACAGCGCATCCTGGGAATAATGCAGGTGAGGTTATATTGTCTTGGACGGCGCCTGGTGATGATGGATATGATGGTACAGCGACGCAGTATGATATACGGTTTTATAATTTTGAGATAACGGATAGCAATTGGAGTCAGGCGATACAGTTGGCGAATCCTCCGCAGCCGCAAGCTGCGGGTACACGACAGACTTGGACGATACCATCTAGTGCAGGTCTTACTCCGGGAGCTACGTATTATTTTGCATTGAGGGCGCGCGATGAAATGAATAACTGGTCACCTGTGTCAAATTCGCCTTTCACATATGCTAAGCCGGGAACACAGCCTCCTTCACAGGATACGACACCCCCGGGCAAGGTTAATGATTTAGCAGCGCGTCCTGGTAATAATGCAGGTGAGGTGGTACTATCTTGGACGGCACCTGGCGATGATGGACATAGTGGGACAGCGGCACAATACGATATACGGTTTTTTACTTTTGAGATTACTGACAACAACTGGAGTCAAGCGATACAGTTGGCGAATCCTCCGCAGCCGCAAGCTGCGGGTACACGACAGACTTGGACGATACCATCTAGTGCAGGTCTTACTCCGGGAGCTACGTATTATTTTGCGTTAAGGGCGCGCGATGAAATGAATAACTGGTCACCTGTGTCAAATTCGCCTTTCACATATGCTAAGCCGGGA
>Ga0197143_1000293_pt1 | contig 57959 bp, 51 predicted proteins | sample GBS70_MetaG_FD_148603 | JGI IMG/M metagenome (GOLD analysis project Ga0197143, IMG submission 148603) | Sediment microbial communities from Great Boiling Springs, Gerlach, Nevada, United States - GBS 70_MetaG | ecosystem: Environmental > Aquatic > Thermal springs > Hot (42-90C) > Sediment... | reverse complement strand
GGCTCCTGACCCATAGCTAGCTGAAGGTCTCTGCCCGCAAGCAAATTGAATTTCTGATCGGTGCCACCAAGCTCCACATCAGCTTGTAGCATTACCGAATCATAAGCCTGCATAACCGGGTAAAGCAGTTCGTGAAGGAAAATGGGTTGCTCTGAATTCATCCTCTGTTCAAAGTCATCGCGCTCCAGCAATCTTGCAACTGTAAATTTCCCGCAAAGCCTGATGACGTCAGCAAACGAAAGAGGCTTAAGCCATCTGCTGTTGTATTCAGTCACTGTTTTTTCAGGATCAAGAATCTTGAAAGCCTGATCGACATATGTCTTTGTATTCCTCTTTATTTCTTCCTCAGAAAGCACCGGACGGGTAACTTTACGACCTGATGGATCTCCAATAAGACCTGTATAATCCCCTATTAAAAGTATGGCTGTATGACCTAGATCCTGAAAATCACGCAGCTTTCTCAGGACTACAGTATGCCCCAGATGAAGATCAGGTGCTGTTGGGTCAACTCCCAGTTTTACCCTTAGCGGCCGGTTTTCTCTTATGCTGCGCTCAAGCTTGTAGATCAGTTCCTCCTCAGGCAAAACGTCGACGGCATGACGTCGAATAATCTTTAACTGCCTTTCGATTTCCTTTTTCAGGTGAGCCTCCACTGCAAAGAGCCTCCAGCCGAAACGGTAATTTAAAGTTATAATTTAAGCACATTGAAACCAAATTTTAAACCCGGGAAACGGATGAAAAGCAGAAATAAAGCAAAAAAACTACTTTTACACAGCCGCCAGAAAAGTAAAAGGGGTCTTAAAGGAAGAAACGCTGCAGGGTTTTCCTTAGCTGCACTTCTTGCAACTTTTTTCGCTGCAGTGCTAACTTTGTTTCTAGGCACCAGCTACTATATTATTTCACTGGCAAGCGAGCTTCCCCGGTTAGAAAAAGAGGCTATTAAGCCACCTGCACAAACTACCCGTGTTTATGCAGCCGATGGGACGCTTCTGGCAGATCTTCACGCTGCTGAAAACCGACTCATAGTAAAGCTTAAAGACATTTCACCCTATATGAGAAAAGCAATTATTGCTATTGAGGACCAGCGCTTCTACGAACACAAAGGCATAGATCCAATTGGAGTCCTACGCTCCCTTTACGTGGACATAAAAACAGGCAAGCCTGCTCAGGGAGCAAGCACAATTACCCAGCAGTATGTTCGAAACATATATCTATCACCTGAAAAGACTCTGTCGCGCAAAATAAAGGAAGCTATTCTTGCTTATAGAATAGAGCAGATATATTCAAAAAATACTATTCTTGAAAAATACCTAAATACAGTCTATTTTGGAAATGGTTGCTACGGCGTGGAAACAGCTTCCCAGACATACTTTGGCAAACCGGCTAAATCTCTGACTCTAAGTGAGGCAGCTCTTCTAGCTGGCATAGTCCAACGACCCTCCGATTACAATCCCTACACGAACTTTAACAAGGTGCTTGCCAGGCGCAATCTGGTTTTAAAGAAAATGTTTGAAATTGGTTTCATCAGCAAGGAAGAATACGAAAAGGCCCTTGATGAAAAAGTCAACCTCAAGCCCCTGCGAATCCGGGGCTACTATTATGCGCCTTATTTTGTCGAATATGTTAAGGAATTTCTTATAGAACGCTATGGCGTTGATAAGGTGTTTAAAGGCGGATTGAGAGTTTATACAACCCTTCAACCTAAAGCACAGGCAGCTGCAGAAAAGGCAGTGGCCAAGATTCTCGATCGACCGAACGACCCGGATGCTGCTCTGGTTTCAATTGATGTAGAAACCGGTCATATCATTGCCATGTACGGCGGCAAGGATTTTGATAAGCAAAAGTTTAACCTTGCTGTTCAAGGAAAGCGACAGCCAGGAAGCTCCTTTAAAACTTTCGTTTTGGTAGCTGCTCTCGAACAGGGAATGTCACCCTACACAACCTACAATTCATCCCCTGTGAATATAAAGCTTCCCAGTGGGGTCTGGAAGGTCCGCAACGCCGAAGGCGGAAGCATGGGAAGAATATCTTTAAGGACAGCGACTGTTTATTCGGTCAATGCGGTTTTTGCGCGACTTATTATGGATGTTGGTCCGGAAAACGTAGTTAGCGTAGCCAAACGAATGGGAATTACAAGCAATATAAAACCTTATCCCTCGATTGCTCTTGGAAGCGAGCCGGTCAGCCCTCTTGAAATGGCTTCTGCCTATTCGACTCTTGCCCGCGGTGGCAAAAGGATTGATCCTATAGCGGTAACACGAGTCGCTGATTCTAATGGAAACGTGATTGAAGAATTTAAGCCCAAAGAAGTTAAAGCAATTGATGCCTGGATCGCCTACACGGTTGTCGACATCCTGAAGGACGCGGTACGACAGGGTACAGGTGTGCGCGCCCGTATACCCTGGCCTTGCGCAGGAAAAACAGGAACTGCCCAGGAATATCGCGATGCCTGGTTTGTCGGTTTTACGCCCCAGATAGCCACTTCAGTTTGGGTAGGATATAAGGAAGCACAGATATCAATGCGCAATATTCACGGCTTTGCCAGGGTTTACGGCGGAACACTTCCTGCAATAATCTGGCGTGAGTACATGATAAGGGCAATGGAAGGAAAGAAAAAAACCGATTTTCCGCGGCCCGAAATCGAAAAGGATATTATCCAGGTAAAAATCTGCGCTCAAAGCGGCCTTCTGGCAACTCCGTTTTGCCCAGAGGTAAGGACGCAATTCTTTAAAAAAGGACAGGCTCCAAAAAGCTATTGTAATATTCACAAAGGAGTTGAACTGCCTGACTTCACCGGAGTAAGCGTAACAGACGCTGTAGAGTATCTAAAGAGCAAAAATATCAGCGTTAAAACCGCTGGCGTATATTCAGACACAATTCCAAAAGGCAGGGTAGTAAGGCAGAACCCGGCACCAGGTACTCCACTTGCAGAAGGATCTACTGTTACCCTTTTTGTATCACTTGGACCTGAACCTAAACCTGAACCTCCAGCTTCAGAAACAACAGAGAAAACACAGAATCAATAAGATCAAAGAACCTCCCTTTCAAAATCTCCGCGAGTAAAAAGAGACCCGCAAACCTGTGCACTTGATAGTACGGGTTTTTTGCCTTGCTTCATCAGATCTACTGCTCGCCGAAACACATCCAGCAGCTTTTCGATTTCTTCTTTTTTAAGGAGCCCTGTTCCTGCAAGATCAACAACAAAAAGACCGATGCCAGCCTGATAAAGCTCCACCAAATATTCAAGTCCGCAAAGAAAACGAGAGTTATAAATATAGCCGCGGCAGGCCATATCGCTTCTGACTGGAAATTCGTAGCCGGCGCGATCTTTAAGATAAAAGCTTGCCAGTTCACAGAATCTGGGATAAAGCTGTTTTTCCCGTGCGAGCAAAACACAGGGCTGAACTTCATGCGTTTGAATTTCCTCAAGGTTTTCAGCTCCTGAAAGAGCAATCAGAGGGCAATGCTCAGCAGCCATTAGCTCGATATCTCCTGCTATCATGATGCCGGCGTTAAAACTGCCTGCAATTACTGTTTTTTTTATCTCATCAATACTCAGTTCGGCCGAAAGGACTATAAAACGTATCCCGAGGTCTGCCAGTAGCTCTGCAGCAAGCGTATTGAAAGTATTGAGGTGGTAATCGACCCAGACAGGAAACCGCCTCTCGACAGCTTTTAGAGCAAAACCAAGGTTATCGGCAAGCACATAGCTAACAGTCTGCCTGTACTCTTCAACAAGCGATAGAGCTTCTTCAATTTCGCTGTCTTTCATCACTTGTGGAAACGCCAGACCAAAAGCCATTCCCTTTTCAAGAGCTGAAGCTATAAGTCTGTTCAGGTCATCCCTGCCGCTGAGACCTGATTTTCTGAAAAAAGGATAGCGGACAAAAATCACATCTGGATTTTTCTTAAGTGCAAGATTAAAGTACTCAAGATCCCTTACCTTTACAGCAAAAACAGGCGTAAATATCTGTCTTCTGGCTGAACCTTCAAGTTTTTTGCGCCAGAAATCTACGCCCAGCGAAGGTTTTACTTGTTTTTCCCATGGTTTTAGCCTCATTTCATTTATGGCCTCAACTACCATCCGCCTTAATGCGTTGATTTCTTTAAGTCTAATGTGAATACCCTCAGGCATCTCAACATTGATGTCTGCAGCTGTGTAGGGTGTCCCACCAAGCTTTGAAAGCTGATTCCGTACAATATCGGGAGTTGTTTCAGCTTTTTGGGCCTTTTCAACCTCTATTTTTTCCGATAAAACAACCTTTTGACCTTCAGCTTCTGCCTCCATACGCGCAGAACCATCTTCTGTTACTGTTACCTTAAACTTTAGCGGAATGCCTCCAGCCAGAGATTCTTTAAGCCCTTGTAAAGCTGCACTAAGCAGTTTTGCGTTGACAACCCGGTAAACCCTGTCGCCTGGCTTTATAAGATGCCTGTCATTTTCAACGTGTATGTGCGCCCTTCGCCCAGCCTCAACCTCTTCTGCAGGACCGGAATCATTGAAAAGCTCCTTAACCTTCTGCACCACTCTACCTTTTTTTGAGGTCCAAAATTCAAGCACATCACCAATGCTTATGCTACGACGCAGAGCAACTCCAACCCTGCCACCTATCGCGTCAACATAACTAACACGACCAATAAAAATCCCCCGGTTATTAGGGCGTGTATAGCTCATCATTGCATTACCCCGGTTGCCCACCAAATAGGCAGGCGAAAAACCGCGCGAAAACGCTTCCTCGAGCACCTCCACACTCTCTTTAAGCGGTACATAAGAGGTTTTAAGCTCAAGTGCTCGCCTGAGCTCTCTTTTATAAACCTGTGTGGTCAGAGAAACGTATTCAGGTGATTTTAGCCTACCCTCTATCTTCAGCGCTTTAACACCTGCTTTGATTAAATGGTAAAGGTGATAAATACCAAGAAGATCTTTAGTTGAAAGCAGGTAATTATATGGGGTTTTAAGCAAAACCTTACTACCGTTGGTGCGGGCAACAAATTCATAGGGAAGACGACAAGGCTGGGCACAGAGTCCCCTGTTGCCGCTGCGCCTGCCAACAATGCTGGAAAAAAGGCACTGACCGGAATAGCTGTAGCAAAGTGCACCGTGAACGAAAACTTCCGTTTCAGCCCCGGTTCTTTCAATAATCTCCCTCATTTCTTGAAGACTCAGCTCCCGGGCAAGTACAATGCGCTTAAAACCCAGCTTTGTTAACGCTTCAACTGTTGAAGTATTGTGAGCGTTTATCTGGGTTGATGCATGAAGGCGCGCATCTGGAAAGGTCTTTATGAGCATTTCGGCAAAACCAAGGTCCTGTAAAATTAGGGCATCTGCGCCGGCTTCAAGTACCTTTTCGGCATTTTCCAGCGCTCTAAGCAGCTCCGTATTTTTAAGTATGATGTTTAAGGTTACATAGACCTTTACATTCCTTAAGTGTGCCTCTTTTATTACCCAGGGCAACTCATTCAGATCAAAATTCTCAGCCCTTCGGCGCGCATTAAACTCTTTCAACCCAAGGTAAACTGCGTCCGCGCCTGCAGCAACAGCTGCCCAAAAAGAATACTCATTGCCTGCTGGAGCCACTATTTCTGGAGTTGTGTTTTTAAGATCTTCGGACGGGTTAGGCTTCATAATTCAAATGATACCACCTCATTCAAAAAAACGGGGCTGACTCAAAAAGCAAGAGCCAGCCCCGTTTAAGTTAGACTAATTCGAGGAAAAGATTAGTTTCTTGAAACTCTGATTAGTCCTGAACAGGGAACTATGTCAACGCCACGCTTTTCAAACTCATCAAGAATCAGGTTAAGTCCAATTGAATCAGAAGCTATGTGACCGGCAATAACCACATTAACATGATTTTTTTCAGCTACTTCTCTAATTTCATCAACCATGTGCATACAAACTATGGTGCCCACACCAGCCTGTGCTAACTTCTCAACCGCTTCCTTGGGACCTTCTGTTCCGCCTGTCATGTCAACCATGACTTTGCCTGCCCGCCTATCTTCCGAACCTACTATAACAACCGGCCCCGCACCAAGTTTCCTTGAGTGCTGGTATTCAGGTATTGAAAGCAAGAGCTCAATCACGTCCTTTACGAGCTCGGGCTTTTCCTCGTCAAACTTTTTTTGAAGAAAGGTGGTAACACAATTGTCAGCAGCTGTGTGAATGGTCATAAAGGCAAGACCCAGCAACTTTGCTGCATCAAGTGTCCGCTCGTGATTTATAGGCAAAAAGCGACGGTAAACTTCCTGAGCCCTTTTCCCAATAAGACTATCTCCAATGTTTATGGGCACACCAAACTTGTGCCAGACATCTGCCTGAAGATACATGACCTGATGCAGATTAATAAGGCCTGCACCTTCCGGATGATGGGATACCAGGGCATCGATCTTTTTGCCGTTGCGCGAAATGGCTTCCGCTAGCATTACCTCTCCTACTTCAAGATCAATGCCGGTAAGTATTCTTTTAACTTCTAGGTCTTTGTCCCCAAGTAAAATTCTAGTATCCGAATAAGGGTTAGTCAGACTTTCGACATCAAAATATTTTTTTTCTTTGTCGCTTAACTTTTCATACTTTTCCTTGCGCCGCTTTAAAAGTTTCTCAATTTCTTCTCTGCCTCTGGGATCATTTTCGATACCTTTTTTTACGGCAATTTCAAGCATCTCCGAGAGCTTCACTTACCTCACCCCTTTTGATATATATTTTGAGTCTCCTAAAAGAAATCTGAAATTGTCGCCGTCAATTTCAGGGACTCCTATTCTTCTCGTTCTTACAATTCTATCAGGAATAAAGCCATCATCCACAAAAAACAGACTACTTTCGTTCGTTAATTTTAATCCGTTATGCCTGATGGTTATGTCAAATGCCTGAGTTAAGCGCGCCGGGCCAGATAAAAGTAGATATAAATTCTCTGTTTTTCTTCTTCTTGACATCAGCTCAATCCCGGCAATTGGTTCGGCCGCCCGGATCAAAACCGCTCCTGGAACACCGTCCTCCTCAGTAACCACGTTAAAAAGATAGTGCATGCCATAGCAAAAATAGACATAGGCTATGCCTGCAGGACCAAACATAATCTTGCTTCTGGGAGTCGGCCCCCTGTGAGCATGGCTGGCCGGGTCCCCGGTACCAAAATAGGCTTCGGTTTCAACAATTCTGGCCGCAAGAAATCCTCCAGGTTCTTTTTTTACCAGAATTTTCCCGATAAGCCGTTCTGCAACCTTTTCGGTTGAGCGAGCAAAAAATGTTTCCTCGAGAGGTTTTCCAATTGCATCGAGATTTTTAAGCAAATGTTTTGCAGGAAATTTCATGTTCGCCTTTTATTGCGTTGCGGTTCTCCAACTAAACTTTTTAATTTCTCTTTTAAATAAAGTGAATTTTTAATGGCAAAGCCAGAAAAGTCATTGTTAAAGAAAACAAAAACGTCACCTTTTTCGCTGGCAGCAAGAATATTTACAGCCCATTCATCAAGCTCCTCGTTACTGTAACAGGAATTGTAAAGCGACCCCGGACCGTGAAACCTGAAATATGAGAAATCAGCCGTCTGAACAATATGACAGGGGTAACGTGCCGAATGTGCACAGACAAGTGAAACATTAACCTTGCGCAGGGAATCATAAACCGCCTCGCTGAAAGCTTCGCGATTCCTGAGCTCAACCGCATGCCTCAACCCCGGGGAAAGCTCGCCCAGAAAGCCGAAAAAACCAGCGACAACCCCCGGGTCCGGTTTAAAACCGGGTGGAAACTGCCAAAGTACGCAGCCAAGCTTTTCCTTGAGCAGCAAGGCTTTTTGAAGAAAGTACCTGGCATCTTCTTCAACATTTCTAAGGCGCTTCAGATGAGTTATAAGCCTAGGAGCTTTAAGGACAAACGTAAATTCATCAGGCACAGACCTGTACCAGTTAGTAATCGTTTTCTCGCTTAGGTCTCTGTAAAAAGTTACATTAATTTCAACAGCGTTAAAGCGACTAGCATAGTAATCAAGCCACTTTCGGGAAGACAAATCTTCAGGGTAAAAAATTTTCTTCCAGTGGTGGTAAGCATAGCCGCTTGTACCAAGGTAAATCCTACCTTCTCTTTCTCCACTTACCATATTTTGATTTTAAATTATCAAGCGCCATTGAAGCTATTCTGTCAATATCTGCTCTACCGAGACCATCACCGTAGCGGTAAAGCTCGTAGGTTCTTAAAAATTCCTCGAGGTCACCATAAAAGGGGGTTTTTAAAATCCATTCCCTTACCGTTTCACCCCTGCGGCGAGGATAACTAAGTCTTTGAACATACTCAAAAAGTTTCCCGACCATGTTTTTTCTTCTTTTTGTGCGCACATACTTTTTTAAAACCAGAAAAACTAAAGTCGCAAGCATCAGGGCAACAACTGAAAGAACCTGATGATAGTCGAAACTCTTTAGCTCAGGCTTTAGATCATCAAAAACATGTTCGGCCAGTCTCTTTATTCTTTGCTTTAATCGATAGAACATCCCCTGCTCATTGTTTTCTTCAAACCCAGGTGTTGGATCGAAAGTAAGCCAACCCACACCACCAACATAAATTTCTGCCCATGCATGACCATGTTTTTCTTTGATTTCATAGTAGCCTGTAAACGGGTTGTAATCGCCTTCAGTGTAGCCCGTTACCAGCCTTGAAGGAATACCGGCAGCTCTGCAAAGAACCACAAAGGCAGAGGCAAAGTGCTCGCAGTAACCACGCTTGATTTCAAAGAGAAAGTAATCAACAAAATCAACCGTTTCGGGAAAATGTGGAATGTTTAAATCATACTTATAATTTTTTTCAAGGTAGGCCTCAATCGCCTTAGCCTTTTCATAACTATCTGAAACGCCTCCTGTGACGGCATTGGCAAGCTTTCTTACCCTTAAAGGCAGGCTTTCAGGAAGCTGAAAATAAACCGGGTTTATGTTTGCCGCTACATCAAAATAGTCAGACCTTTCTTTTCGTGCATGCTTGACTGCCTTTTCAATGTCAGTCTTTATTACTGCCTCCACCGTATACACGGTTTCCTCCGGTAGAAGAAAAGGTGACTTCATGGTTTCAGCTTCATTTATCCAATATTGGTTGAACGGAAGGTAAACCACAACTGGTGCATATGGTGACAGAATGAAATTTGAAAACTCTTTTTTTACGGTAACTATTGTGATCACTTTTTCGTCAGCTGGCGAATTAAAGTTGGGCTCCAACCTCATCACCGGAGTACCATAATCTGCGGCAAAATCCCTTTTGACCCTGAGTCCACTGCTTTTCCAGCCCCTACCATCATATTGAGTGTAGACTTCAGCCCTGAGAAGACCCGGGTTGGTAGTTTTTACAAGAAAAACAATATCATTGCTCAGTGTTCCTCTGATGTTTAAGTTAAGGTAGGGCGCTACACCAAAGTAAGAACCTTTGACAACCTTAAGCTGACCGGGCTTTGAATAATAAGTATTGATAAGGCCACCGTTAAAGTTTTCAAAAGGAGCAGCTGATTGAACCATTTTTTGAGGTATTGCTGTAAGAAAGGCACCTTTTGGCTTTGGAATAACAAAAATAAGAAGCGCGGACAGTAAAACAAGGGCAACAAGTTTGAGTGCAAAACGCCATATATAGCCTTTCTCCGGCAACTGCAGAATACCGTACTCTGAAAGACCATCAAATTCTAACCACCCGGCAAATGCAACAATGATAGGCAGTATGAACAAAAGGAAAAACAGGCTGTCGGCATATGTTGAGGCAACAGCTGAAAGTATAAGAGCTATGGTCGCCTGAAAAAACACGTCTTTTCTTTCAGGCATGTCAAATGAGTGGAGTAGGCCCAGTCCGAGAAGAAGATGAAGCAATGGCAACCTGGTATCGGTGTCGTAATTTTTAAGCTCATAAATATAAAAAATTAAAAGCAGGATAAGCGCCAGAGAAAGAGCGGTTTTAAGGGCAAAGTTCGGGCTTTTACGTCTCAGATAAGCAAACCACGAAGCCACACCAGTAAGGACAATTAAAAGAAAAGCAAGCGAAAACGATATCAATCTCACTGCTGCTAATGAAAGGATTGACAGCGAGAAGGCCGCAAGTGCAAATATGCGGCTTAAAAAGCTTTCCTCTATGTTTTTTGGTGTGTTGATTTCAACAAATTTTTCTTTCAGGCGCGTTAAAATACCCATATTCTTTTTCCACTTTTCCGCTCTATTTTGATTACACGGAAATCAGAAGGAAAAAGGACATGATCTGTACCAACAAGAAAGTAAACAATATTTCTAGGAAAACCAAGCCTAAGTATTTGCCAGCTTTCAGCAGGAGTTACGACAAACAGTGTTTGATATGATTTATCTGAAAGATCTATTTTTACTGGAGGTTTTTTTTCGGGATTGAGACAGGCTAATGTATCGTTGATAAGAAAATTTTCAGGCGGTAAACACTTAATTACGCCTTCTTCAACATAGAGAAAATCAAAGTGAAAATTATTTTGAAACAGGTTTTCAACCACCGTTCTTGCCACTGCCAGCAAATCCTCAAACACTTCAGCGTCTTTTATAATGAGATTGTTTAGCAGCACTCCCGCTCTTTTCTGGTAGGTATCCACCTCATCGCGAACCAGTAGTTCCCTGTAAACAGCAGTTTTTTTCCAGTGTATCTTCTTAATGGCATCGCCTGCACGGTACTCTCTTACACCTGCATAGTCAATGCCCCGCTTTTTGTGGGGTGCGGTGACCAAGCCGGCTGCGGCAAAGAAATCGCTACCAAAACAGACTGTTTCAGCATCGCTTTCAGGCCAGACAACCAGAGTGTCTGGCTGGGAAAATTTTTTAACAAATTTAAACAGCCCACCTGGTAAAGTTGTTTCCAGCGCTAATTCGTTAAGTTTATAACAACATCTTTTTAGTTTGATTTTGAAACAAAGTTCTGTAGATTTTGCTACAGCAGTAAACCGCTTTTCAATAGCTTCCTCGTAAATTGTGAATCCTGAAGGCGCGTTCTCTACATGATAAGTTATCACAAAGGGTTTGTTTGCAACTGCCCTTTTTGGTGCATCCCTTTTAACCGATGTCTCTTTTAATTGCAACCTTGAGACAATAAAAGCAAAAACAATCTCAAGCGTTAAGAAAAAGACCAGCAGAAAGATCCATCCGGTTTGAAGGTTGGATGCGATTAAAAAAAGTACAGCGGCTAAAACAACAAGAATAATTGCTTTTCGTGTTAACATTTAGCTCACCGGCGGCTCAACTTCGTCTATCAGCTGCCGCACAAATTTTTCACGATCGCTGAAATTTATCAAACCGCCCCTGACAATCAAGCGGTGCCTTAAAACCGCCGGAGCCAGACGCTTAATATCATCAGGAATGACATAATCCCTTCCCTCAAGCAAGGCATATGCTTTTGAGAGCTGAACAAGAACAATCGAAGCTCTGGGTGAGGCACCTAAAACCACATCATTCGCAGACCTTGTTAACCTGACAATTTTTACAGCATACTCGATCAGTTCATCCTTTATTCTTACTTTCCTGGCAAGATTTAGAAAAACATTAAGTTCAGAGGGCCCGATTATAGGGTCTATCAGCTCAAAGGGCTTTCCTTTAAAACTCTCCCTGACTATTGCCAGTTCATCTTCGAAAGTCGGATAACCAAGGCTCAAGGAAATTCCAAAACGGTCTAGCTGACTTTCAGGCAGCGGAAACGTACCGTGGTGTTCAAAAGGGTTCTGAGTTGCTATAACAAAAAAGGGATTTTCCAGTTTAAACGTTTTTCCCTCGACAGTTACCTGTTTTTCTTCCATTGCTTCAAGCAGCGCAGATTGAGTTCGTGGAGTGGTCCGGTTAAGCTCATCTGCCAGAAGAATGTTGGTAAAAATCGGTCCTTTTATAAATTCAAACTCCTCCTTTGACATCCTATAAACAAAAGAGCCTGTTATATCAAGAGGCAGGACGTCCGGCGTCAGTTGAATGCGAGCAAATTTTAAGGAAAGGGCCTCTGCCAGGGTTCTAGCCAGTGCAGTTTTTCCCAAACCTGGAGGGTCCTCAATTAAAACATGTTTTTCGGCTAAAAAAGCAGCAAGAATTAGCTTGACCTGTTCTTCCTTACCAATTATGACCGAATTTACGCTATCTATAACTTCTTTCAGCCTGGAAACATACATAAATCAATTATATTTTTTCGGCAATGTATGTCCTTAACTTGAAAATAAATAAAAAACCCGGCTGGGGAGGGGCGACCCAGCCGGGCAGAGGGGGTAGAGGACTTTGACAGGGGGTGGTCTGCCAAAATCAACTATTATTATAGGGATTATATAGATTATGTCAACTCAATTGAATTTTTTTAAAAAATTTTTTTTGAAAAAGTTCTTGACTTCACTATGACTGTAGTTCTAGTATATTCCGTGACAGTTATCACTAATCTTAAAAAGAGAGGGGGTGAAAAAGGAATATGGACCGTTCGACCTGCCAATTTAAATCTTACCTTATGGAGGTGAAATCCTTGAAAAAAGCAAGGGTCTTAATTCTTGCAGCAATTATTACGCTTTTAGCTCCAACTGCTGCTATTGCCGCAGATATAACACCAAAAGTATATGACAAGCAGGCTCCACACAATGACTTTTCCTACTACTCTAACGGTATTGACCGAGGCTACGACTATCCTGGCTATACCACTTCAACCCATTTGTATGGCACCTGGAACAATCCCTACACAGCTGGGGTAGATGCTTACAACTATAACGATGCTCAGGGCTATACCCAGCTCGGACAGGGCGGTATAGTCTTTGTTTGGGGTGAAAGCATCCTTCCTCTGCTCCAGCAGATGGGTTACACTACTGAGCAAGCTAAAATGTACTTTCCGTTCTCGCTTCAGGCCGGTATCATGTGGAGCTATATTGACCCCAGCAAGGCTACAATGGAGTTCGTCGGGCAGGGTCCGCACGGCGGCTACGCCACAACCACCCACAAGTGCCGTGAGTGTCACGCCGTGCACCGTGCAGCCGGTAAGTTCAAACTCTTGCGTGCCGATTCAAGAGTTGAGGCCTGTGACTGGTGCCACGGTCTTGGTGCTGGCTCAGGTTACAACATCCAGATGGACAATGATGATAACTTTACCCAGGAGTACAACGTAGGTCACACCATGGGCTTTGGTACCTCTGACGGTAAATTCAAGGCTCCTGATGATACCTATCCTGCCTATACTCCTAAGTACTACATGGGTGGTTTCTCCTGCATTGACTGCCACAGCCCGCACGGTAACCCCTCGAGACTGCTTGGTTTCATGGACCAGGGTAGAATGATGAATCCTCAAGCAAGCTTTCCGCTTCCAAAAGGCGATGACGGTAACTCAATCTTCTACAAGACAGGTATTCAGGTATCTGGCTTCATTTCCAATCCCGGTGAAACCTCAGAAAATACCGAGATGATGAGGGTACCGTGGCCACTTAATATCCGAAGACCTGATTACGAGATCACCGTCCCTAACTTTGGCGGAACCGGTCTTGACGCACAGGTATTCAATGTATGGCAGGCTGTTGCCGATGGCGTTTCCTGGCTTGCCCGTAGACCGATAGTTCCGGGTGGCCGCTACCTTCTTGTTGAAAACCCGGACGTTGAAATTATCAACGGTCAGGAAATCAAAGATTACAACGTCTCCAAAGTCACCTTCCCCGGCGATGGAAATGCTTACCGTGTTAATAAGACTGCTACCAGCTGGGACTTCCCATACGGTACAGTTTCCGAAGACGATCTCCTAGGAGACTCTTTTGGAGACTTTATTAATCCTCTTTGTGCTGCTGTTACAATCAGCCAGTTCTGTCAGGACTGCCACGATGGTAATGCCGGACTCCACACTGATCCCTCACCCCTCTTTAGCGAAGATCGCGCTTCACGCGGCCTTACAGGCGTAAATGCCTACGATATTGGCTACGGTCACGACACCAATCCGAGACATTGTGGCCGCCAGATGAAATTCAACCCTGAAGACGCGGATGCCAATACAGGCTATGGAAACTTTGGTCCTCACTGCCGCAACTGCCATCGCGGTGCTTCTTCCTGTGAGCGTTGCCACGAAAATGGTCTTATTGGTACGACCGACGCTTCTCTTGCTGCTCACAACGTAGAAGAAGACTATCCTGAGTTTGCAGAAGCCACATTTGACGTGAATGTATATAATAACTATCCGTACGGCTGGCCACTCTACGGAGGTCTTTCGAGCGTTGGAATTCCCGCTGGCTTCCCGGTCTCCTGGCTTGAAGCTTTCGGCTATGAAGGTGGCCATTACAACAAGACCACGTATGTTCGCAACGCCAACGAACGCTGGTATCATGAACGCACCGTTGCCTGGGCCTCCGACTGGAGAACTAACGCCACTGCTCTGAGCCCTGTTTGCTCTGACGATGGCTTTAGCTGGCCACATAGAACAATGGGCTTCATGATGCTTAAGGATGAACTCTTTGGTCTCGACTTTGATGGCACTCCGGTTGAAGTTGGTCAGGTAAGAGATGGTATTCCGAAGACCATCCTCTCAGATGGTACGGTTACCGATGTAGCCACTAACACCTTACCGAGCGCACTCTATGGCAAGGCTGCTCACGATCTCGACTCTGTCTGTCTTGACTGCCATAATCCGACCATATGGAATGCTACATCCTACGACAACCACTTCGACAGCTGGGCGCGTGATGATGATAATTACAACGACGAACTGCTGCTGAGAGGCCTGCCGTAAAAGGATAGGCAGGTTTGAAAGAAAAAAGCCCTGCCGCCTGAAAGGCGGCAGGGCTTTTTTTATCTCCTTACCTTATCGACCAGATCAACGATATCAATAAATTCGTCGGCCGCATCAACAAGCTCTTCTGAAGCTTTATAACCGTTGTTTTGAGCTTCACGAGAGAGTGTAGTTACCAAAATTATCCGCACCCCAAAACGATGTAGCTCTCTAACAACCGGAGCAAAATCACCGTCGCCAGTGACAAGAACGATTTCATCTGAGAATGGAGCAATTTTTTGCATATCAAGCACAATCTCAATGTCCAGGTTTGCCTTAAACATTGGTTCTTCGGTGATATAATCCTTGTAAACTCTGACCGGCTTTGTTACTACATGGTAGCCGCTTCGATTGAGAAAGCGAAGAAAATCAAGCTCCTTTTTTCTTTTCTGCATTAATTTTTCAAACAGCTCTTTATCAGAAATTTCATCTTCTTCATGTTCACCTTCGTTGTAAAAGTTATTCGGGTTAAGCTGGTTTTTGAGCCTGATAAAAGCCCTTATAGATTCTTCTGTCCAGATGCCGCTATAATAGTAAGCCCTCAAAAGAAAAGATATCTGCCTTCTGTAAGAACTCTTAGAAGCTTTACAAAATCAACCTTAAAATTAAGTGCTTTGTAGGTTGCATATTTAAAGTTGCTTCCGTCAATAAAAATGGATCTTTTAATTAAACTTTTCATCTGAACAACCCCTTTCTTTTAAGACGTCTCGCTCTTATTTCTTCTAAAAGATCTACCAGTTCAAGTGTATTTATAATATCTTCTTTTTCAAGCCAGCCCCGCCGGGCAGTAGTAATTCCGTATTTAATAAGAGCGAGATGAGATACGGCATGGGCGTCAGTGCCCAGAAAAAATTTGAGACCATAGTCCTTTGCCTTACGGATAAGCTCAGGAGGAAGATCAAGCCTATCCGGAAAGGCATTGATTTCAAAAAATGTTCCTGTTTCAGAAGCAAGCTTAAAGACGGTGTCAAAATCAACAGCTGCTGGCGGTCTTTTCAAAAGAAGACGTGCAGTAGGATGGGCAATTCCATCAACATATGGATTTTTCATGGCTTCAAGAAGTCTTCGGGTAATGGCTTCACTATCCTGGTCCAGGCTCCAGTGGAGCGAAGCCAGACAAAGGTCGAATTCCTCCAAAAATTCTTGCGGGTAATCAACAGCGCCCTCCTTGTCAATGTTTAGCTCAATTCCCTTCAAAAGGTAGAATTCCCCTCTAAACTTCTGGTTTATTTCTTCGATCAACTGGTTCCTGGTTTTTATATCATTAACGCTTAAACCTCTAGCCACAACCAGCCTTTTTGCGTGGTCGGTAATAGCCAGATATCGATAGCCAAGGTGTTTCCCAACCTCAGCAAGTTCCCACAGGCCACCGGAACCATCTGACCAGTCTGAATGCACATGCAAATCCCCCTTGATGTCTTCCAGTTTTATCAGGCAAGGCAGCTTCTTTTCTTTTGCTGCTTCAATCTCTCCAGTATCTTCGCGTAACTCAGGCTCAATGTATTCGAGCCCGAAAAAAGCATAAAGTTCTTCTTCGCTTCTAAACGGGTGCAACTTACCATTACTATCGACAAATCCGTCCTGGTTTAAATGACCGCCCGATGTCTTAGCAATTTTACGCAGTTTGATATTGTGCTCTTTTGATCCTGTGAGGTGAACCAGAGCAGCTCCGTAACTATCCTCACTGGTAATCAAAAAGTCGTACTGTAACCCTTTTTTTCCAGTTATTCTGACAACCTCCTCCCCTTTAATCGTGGCAATAGAACCAGAAAAACGCTTGCTAAAATCTTCGAGTGCCCTTTGTGCGTCTTTACCCAGAACCACAAAATCAAGGTCGCCCACAGTTTCTCTGCCTCTTCTTAAAGAACCTGCCGGAATAATTTTCACCTCCTCATAGTTTTCTAAAAAGTAAGCAACAACTTGCTGCACCACCACCTCTGCTTCTGATAGGAGCATCCTTTTAAATTCGATCTGACTTTCAGAAAAAAGCCTTTTTAATTTTCCCAGAGTTTTAGAGCTGACGCCTTTTGCCTTTTTTAATCTGCCACTTAAGATCTGTTCTTTTAGTTCGTCAATGCTTTTTATGCCGTAGTTTTCATAAAGAAGCCTTGCTGTTTTTGGTCCAATGTAAGGGATATTGAGAAGCTCGGTAAGCTGAACGGGAATTTTCTGACTTAACTGCTCTAAAATAGGCATCTTACCATCGAAAAGGTAGCTTTCAATTTGACTGGCGATGCTTTTTCCTACCCCTGGAATCTCTTCGAGTCTGCCCTGTTTTGCAAGTTCATAAAGGCTGCCGTTAAACAACCTGATCGACTGGGCAGCTTTCAAATAAGCGCGTGCCTTAAAAGGGCTTTCTGAAGTTATTTCGAGCAGCTCAGCGACTGTCTCAAGCAGGTTAGCAATTTCCTCGTTTGTCATTTATTTTCTTTTTCAACCACCAAAAAGACTTTTAAAAATCTGCGAAAGCTTTTCCTTCTGGCTTTCGACCCAGTCTTGCTGTCTTACCGTTAAATCCTTAGCCCTTTCAATTTGGTCCAAAACCTGAGCCTTAGCAGTCCCGCCAGACGACACTTTTTTTTCCACTGAAGCTAATGCATCAAAAAGACCATAATAATCCCTGTCAAAAAGAGGACTGAGTTTCTGGAGCTCTTCAAGACCAAGCTCAGAAGGCTTAATCTTTCTTTGTTCACAAAGCTTTATCAGCTTTCCAACAGCCTCATGAGCTTTTCTAAAAGGCATGCCTTTCAGAACCAAATAATCGGCTATATCGGTTGCCAGCAGATATTCGTTTTGAAGCGCCTGATTGAGCCTGTCGGTTTTGAGTTTCAGCGTTGAAACGACTCCGGTAAAAATCGTTATGGCCGCAGGTAAACTCTCAGCTATACCAACTGCATAACGTCGGTCTTCCTGAAGGTCGCGATTATAGGTTAAAGGTAGTCCCTTGAGTATGGTTGCTAATTGAACCCAGGCTCCAAGCACCCGACCGCAGTAGGCTCTTATAAGTTCAAGAGAATCCGGATTTTTCTTTTGAGGCATGAGCGAAGATCCGGTAGCATAAGCTTCATCGATCTCAACAAAACCAAACTCGGTGGTTGACCAGAGTATAAGCTCTTCAGAAAACCGGGAAAGATGTAGGCTCAAGTTTGAAGCCTGAGAAAGAAAGTGCAGAACAAAATCACGGTCAGCTACGGTTTCCATGGAATTGTAAGTAGGCTGATTAAATCCTAAAAGTTCTGCCATGAATTCTCTGTCGACCCCAATGGAATTTCCAGCAAGAGCTCCAACTCCCAAAGGACAAAAATCCATTTTTTTAAAGGCACTCACAAATCGGTCAAAATCTCTTTTAAGCATGAAAAACCAGCTTAAAAAATGATGCGCCACTCTTACAGGCTGCGCAAGCTGCAGGTGAGTATAGCCAGGCATAAGGTTATCAATATTTTCTTCTGCCAGCCGGATAAGTTTTTGCTGAAGGAAAGTTAAAGCTTCGTTAATATCAACAATCCTTCTTTTTAGATACAGTCTTAAGTCAGTAACGATTTGTTCGTTGCGGGACCGACCCGCATGTACTTTAAAAGCAACTTCTCCAACCTTTTCCGAAAGAGACCTTTCGACGGCTGTATGAATATCCTCATCATCTTTATTCCAGAATGCTTTTCCGGAAGCAGCTTCAAGGTAAAGTTCGTGTAAAGCTTTCAAAAGAAGTCTTTCCTCATCCTTGCTTAAAATTCCGGCACGGCCAAGCGCCCGTACATAGGCTGCATTCTGAAGCAGCTCCTCGCGCCAGAGGTAAGCGTCAAGCTCAATGGAAGAGGAAAATTCCAGAAAAAGCTTATCCGGCTCTTTTACAAAACGACCTCCCCAGAGCTTCAACTTTACTCCCTGTTTCGATTCACTTTCGCAAAAATCTTAACAGGAAGGCCCCAGAGGTTAACAAAGCCGCGTGCGTCTTCGTGACTAAACTCGTCCTTACCTTCATAAGTTGCCAGCTCTGGAAGATAAAGGGAGTTGGGCGATTTTCTTTTTACCGCAACAGCTCTCCCCTTATAAAGTTTTAAAGTAATTTCGCCGTTCACAGTTTGCTGGGTTTCTCTTACAAAGGCAAAAAGAGCACGCAAGAGTGGAGAATACCATTTGCCGTAATAAATCAGCTCGGCGACTTCCTGTTCGATTTTCTTCTTATAATGATAGGTATCCCTTTCAAGCGTCAAAGACTCCAGATCCTCATGAGCTGTAAGAATTATTTCAGCTGCCGGTACTTCGTAGATTTCGCGCGACTTTATGCCAATAAGGCGGCTTTCAATCATGTCTATTCTACCTATGCTATGTCTGCCCCCGAGAACAGTGAGCTCTTTAATTATTAGCTTGAGTGGCATTTCCACGCCGTTCAATGCAACAGGAATGCCCTTTTCAAAAACCAGGGTAACGTATTCAGGCTTGTCTGGGGCTTTTTCAGGTGCTGTCGTAAGTTTGTAGGCATCCTCAAATGGTTCGTTTTCAAGATCCTCCAGAGGACCACATTCAACCGATCGGCCCCAGATATTTTCGTCAATGCTGTACGGACTTTTCCTGGTAATTGAAACCGGAATATTGTTCTTGAGCGCATAATCTATGGCCTGATCGCGCGAAAGTTTCCAGTCTCGTACGGGAGCCATTGTTTCAAGCTCCGGAGCCAGAGCCGCAAAAGAAACCTCAAACCTTACCTGGTCGTTGCCCTTGCCAGTGCTTCCATGGGCAACTGCTTCGGCACCTATTTCCCGTGCAATTCTAACCAGATGTCTGGCAATCAGGGGTCTTGAAAGGGCGGTAAACAGCGGATATTTGCCTTCATAGCGCGCATTGGCAAGAATTGCAGGAGTAACAAATTCGTTTACAAATTCATCGACAGCATCAACAATGTAGGCTTCTGTTGCTCCAACAGCTTTTGCCTTTTCTCTGAGTGGTTCTAAATCCTCTTCCTGACCAACATTCACAAGAACCGCATGTACCTCATAACCTTTTACTGCCAGCATATGACAGATCACTGAGGTGTCCAATCCACCCGAATAAGCTAGTACTACTTTTTTCAACCGCGTTCACTCCCGAATTAGGATTATGGGGAATTTATTTTAGCAGGAAATCAGCCAGCAAGCTGCCTGATTCTGCGGGCTACTTCTTTTGCTTCTTCTTCCCCCACCGCCACTATAAGAAACGTGTCGTCACCTGAAACCGTACCCACCACTTCCTCCCAGCGAGCAGCATCAACAGCCTGAGCAACACTACTTGCTCCGCCGGGCGTTGTCTTTACAACAACCAGGTTTCCGCTTTCACGAGCCCAGAGCACGAGATCCTCACACATCCGCCGCAAATGCCTGTCCTCTGCAAGAATGTAAACTGATTTTCCGTCCTCACCTGTTATCTTCTCAAGTCCAAGCTGAGCAATGTCTCTTGAAACGGTAGCCTGAGTAACATTGAAACCCAGATTCTTGAGTTCTTCAACAAGCTGGCCCTGGGTCCTTATGGTTTTGCTGCGAACAAGTTTTCTGATTGCTTCGTGTCTTTCGTTTTTTTTGCTCATGTTACCACCTCTTTCCAAAGATATAAAAAAACGGCAGCTGAAGTATATAGTCTGTTTTCAGCCTGGTCAAAAACAATCGATGAGGACGATTCAAAAACTTCCTCGGTCACTTCCTCGCCCTTGTGAGCAGGAAGACAGTGCATAAAGTAAACTTCCTTACCGGCTGCCGCAAGAAGCTTACTGTTTACCTGCCAGGCAGCAAAATCCTTCAGGCGAACCTCCCTCTGGCTATCAAAACCCATGCTCACCCAGGTATCGGTGTAAACAGCATCGGACTCTCTGATCGCCTCGGAGGGGTCCTTAAAGAATTCGTAATTAAGCTTGCCCGATTGCCTTGCCTTTTGGATGACCTCATCTTTTGGTTCATAACCTTCTGGTGTTGATACCTTGAGGCGGAAACCAAAAAGCCCGGCTGCCATTATCAACGAGTGGCAAACATTGTTGCCATCTCCTACGTATGCCAGCGTAAAACTAAGATGACCAAGCTTTTCATAAAGGGTAAACACATCAGCAAGCGCTTGCAGCGGGTGATGAAGGTCGGAAAGTGCGTTGATAACAGGAACTTTAGAATAAGTAGCCATTTTTTCAAGTGTTTGGTGAGAGTTAACTCTGGCGGCTATTGCATCAACATAGCGTTCGAGTACCCTAGCCGTATCCCTTATTTCTTCACCCCTTGAAAGCTGCATTTCACTTGAGCTCAGAACAACAGGTTTTCCTCCAAGCATGGAAACTGCCAGCTCAAGAGAAACTCTGGTGCGTGTGGATGGCTTCTCGAAAATGATAGCTGCTCTGTAACCGGGACAAAAATTTAAAAGTTCTTCGCGGGGAGCATGTTTTATTTTTTGTGCCAGTTCAAGTATATAGACCGCTTCACCAGCACTGAGTTCACTTAAATCCAGAAGGTGTCTAGTCATCTTCGCTTTCCACCGCTTCTTTCAGAGCCTCGGCAACCTGTTCAAAATGCTCATTTTCCGCAATGTAGGGAGGCAAAAACCTCACGGTAGTGTCCCCGCCCTTGCCAGCTAAAACATACCTTTCAATTAAGCGCCTGATAACACTGCCGGCAATAGGATGCCTGAATTCCACCGCTACCATTAAGCCTTCGCCTCTGATTTCTATAACTTTATCATTTTTTCCTAGCTTTTCAAATAAAAGCTGCATAAAATAGTCACCTTTTTTCATATTGCTCTCAATATATCCGCTGTTTATAACCGTGTTCACAACCTCAATAGCTGCCCGGCACACCAGAGCATTGCCACCGTAAGTACTTCCGTGATCGCCGGCCTGAAAAAGCTCTGCCAGGCTGTTGTTTATCCAGGTAGCCCCTATCGGAAGGCCGTTTGCCAGCCCTTTAGCTATTGCAACGACGTCTGGCTTCAAACCTCGTTTTTCACAGGCAAGAAAGCTCCTGCCTGTTCTTCCAAGGCCTGTTTGTACTTCATCTACCATAAAGAGGGCTCCTTTTTTGCGTGCAAGCTCGTAAGACCTTAAGAGAAATTCCGAATCAACGATCCTAACACCACTTTCTCCCTGAATCACTTCAATAAGAATAGCTGCAGTGGACTCATCAAGTTCCCGCTCGAGCTGTTCTATATTTCCGGGCTCAACATGAATAAAATGAGGCAAGAGTTCACCAAAATTATTTTTTATCTTTGACTGTCCCGTGGCAGACATTGCTCCAAAGGTTCTTCCGTGAAAAGACATCTTAAGCGTAACAATCTTTTTCTTTCCAGTTGCAGCTCCATACCTCCTGGCAACCTTTAAGGCTGCCTCAACCGCCTCAGCACCGCTGTTGCTGAAAAACCACTTTCCTGGACCCGTTACCCTTGATAGCAATTCGGCAAGTTCAATCTGGGGAAGAGAGTAAAATAAGTTGGAACAGCTAGTCAGCTTTTGCGCCTGATCGCAAATAGCCGAGGCAATTTTACTGTTTCCGTGCCCCAGGGGAACAACCCCGACACCTGTAATGAAATCAATGTATTCGTTGCCTTTATCATCATAGAGATAAGGTCCCTTGCCCTCAACAAAGAGTACCGGATAACGTGAAAATACAGGCCAGTATAACTCTTTTTCCCTTTCGCGAATTTTATCAAAATTGACCACTTAAGATGCCACCACCATGGTTCCTACGCCTGCATCGGTAAAGATCTCCAGCAAAAGGGCATGTAAAAGAGTGCCGTTTAATATGTGTGCTGAACCGACTCCACCCTTAACTGCCTCAACGCATGCCTCAAGCTTTGGCTTCATTCCTCCCTGAAGCACGTTTTTAGCAGCAATCAGCTCTTCGGCTTCGGTAATGGTTATCCTTGAAATTAACCTTCCATCCTTTTTAATACCATCTACATCAGTAAGAATTATCAGTTTTTCAGCTCCAAGAGCTGCAGCAATTTTTGAGGCAGCTTCGTCAGCATTGATATTGAGGGAATTGCCCGAGTCATCAAAACCAATAGTTGCAATAACAGGAATAAAGCCTTCATTTAAAAGAGAAGTGATGATGCTGCTTTTTACCTCAATAACCCTGCCAACAAAACCAAGATCAGCTGAAATCTGTTCAGCTCTCAGCAAAGCACCATCTTCACCCGAAAGCCCGAGAGCGCTGATTCCCTGACGGGTCAGAAGATTTACAAGCTCTTTATTAATCTGCCCTGCAAGCACCATTTTTACGATTTTCATAGTTTCCTGATCCGTTACTCTAAGTCCGTCCTTAAACTCAGGTTTTATACCCAGTCTTTCAAGCAATTCGTTTATTTGAGGTCCGCCCCCGTGAACAAGCACCACTTTAAGGCCAACCAGGGATAGAAGGGAGATGTCCTTAATCACATTTTGTTTGATCTCTTCATCAACCATTGCCTTGCCACCATATTTAACCACGATAACTTTGCCGTGAAATCTCTTTATATAAGGCAGCGCTTCGATCAATATGGAAGCCTTTTCTTCGGGAGTGAGCTTCATGTTCACCTTCCCTAACTTTTATAGCTTGAATTAATTTGAATGTACCTTTCAGTTAAATCACAGGTATAAAAATAGGATTCTCCTTTTCCCAACCCTGCATCCACCATTATTTCAACTTCATCGGCTTGCAGATACTTTTTAAGCTCTTCTTCATCGAAGGTCAAAGGTTTTCCTTCATAGACACATGTTGGACCTATGTAAATTTTTAGTTTTTCTTCGTCTACAGACACACCAGCATCGCCAATTGCCGCATATATCCTGCCCCAATTTGGATCACATCCGTAGATGGCAGTTTTAACCAGTAAAGAAAGTGCAACCCTTCTGCAAGCTGCTTCAGCTTCGTTTTCGCTGCGAAAACCACGACCATACACCTTTATGATTTTGGTAGCCCCTTCTCCGTCTTTGAGGACCATCATTCCCAGTTTTAAAAGAAGCTCGGTAAGAAGCAATTCAAATTCAAGCTTAAGCTGAGGTATAACTTTTTTCTTCATAGAAGAAAGTAAAATAATGCAATCATTGGTACTCTGCTCGCCGTCTACTGAAATCCGATTGTAGGTCTTTTGTGTTGCCTTAAAAAGAACTCGCTTTAAAAAGGAAGGCGGCAGATTAGCGTCGGTCAAAATAAAGGTCAAAGTTGTAGCCATTGATGGGGCAATCATTCCCGCACCCTTAGTAATGCCGGCAAGAGTATAGCCTGAACCAGCAATTAAGCTAAACTTCGGAAAGGTATCTGTTGTCATAATCGAGCGAGCCGCCAGCTCAAGATCTGTATGAGCAGCTGCGGATTCAAGCGCTGCTTCAAATTTTTCAACCGGTATATGGACGCCAATAACACCGGTTGAAGCAGGAAGTAAAGGCAAGGTTATTTTGTATCTGTCTGCGACAAAATTTAAAAGTCGTCTGGCATCTTCAATACCTCTTTGCCCGGTAGCTGCATTAGCAAAACCAGTATTTACAAGCACACCTCCTACATATAGACTCCTTTTAAGTGTTTCTTTTGCCAGCTTTACCGGAGCTGCCTCGAGCCGGTTTGTTGTAAAAACACCAGCTGCTACTGCTCCGTCGGGTGCATGGATAAGCAATATGTCGGGTCTTTCCCGGCCATAAATGCCCGTAAAGCCTGAATAAAAAACAAAACCTTCAGGCAGACTGTTCTTTACCAACAGGAAGCTCCTCTCCTTAAAACCTAACCAATGCAGCAATTATAAATTTTAATGACAAAAATGCCAATTTTTATGCAGCAATTTTAGGGGTAAAGAGGGGTAAGAGCGGAAAGTCCTTCCTTTTCTTCGAAGCCTGCCATTAGATTGAAGTTGTGAACAGCGGTTCCAGAGGCACCAGACAGAAGATTGTCTAGTGCCACAAAGATAACAGCCCTTCTGTCTTTTGTTTGGAATCCCACATGAACATTATTGGTTCCCCTAACACCTTTAAGTTCCGGATATCCACTTAAAAGCACACTGATAAACGCTTCCCCAGCATAAACCTTTTTAAAAACTGCAGCTATCTGTTCCTTTGAAAGGTTAGCCTTTAGCGAAACATACGAAGATACAAGTATTCCTCTGTCAACGGGAAGGAGATGCGGAACAAAAGAAATGTTCAGGTCAGTAGAAAAGCTTAGCTCCTGTTCTATCTCTGGTTGGTGACGATGATAAAGCGCCGCATAAGGTTTAAAATTTTCATTCATATGGGGAAAATGAAGGTCCTCACGCAAACCCCGACCTGCCCCGCTGGTCCCTGTTTTTGCGTCAATAATTATGGGAGCCGAAACATCTACCATTTCTTCCCTTAATAACGGGTAAAGCGAAAGAATGGCCGCCCTGGCCAAGCATCCGGGATTCGCCACCAATCTTGCCTGCCGGATTTCCTCCCTGTATATTTCAGGCAACCCGTAAACAGCTGTTTCCAGAAGTCCGGGATACTTGTGTTTGACTCCGTAAGTTTTTTCATAAATAGCAGCGCTTTTCAACCGAAAGTCCGCGCTCAGGTCGATAACCTTTTTTCCCTCTTCAACAAGAGAAGCCACTAATTCCTGTGCCTTTCCATGGTGAACACAAATAAAGTAAAATTCTGCCTGGTGCTTTTCTTTAAAAAAATCTTTGATTTCCAGACTGGCTGTATTTTTATCAAGAAAAGGATAAACCTCATGCAGACGTCTGCCCGCACTTGTTTCTCCATAAACCTCTGTGATCCTGACATAAGCATGAAGCTGTAGTATCCTTAAAAGTTCACGCCCCGTATAGCCGCTTACACCAACTATGCCAACGCTTACCACACGACTGTCCTTCAAACTTCTAGATCCCCCTGATTTCTGCACCAAAACGGCCCTTTAAAAGTTCTTTAACCTCTTCAAAACTATCCTTAACCTCTTCCTCTTTCAGGGTTCGCTCGGACGACCTGAAGGTTAACCTGATAGCCATGCTTTTCATACCCGCCGGAATTCCGCGTCCGGTGTAAAGATCGAAAATGGAAATGCTTTCAAGATGCTTAAGCCCAAGCCCCTCTATTGCCTGTTTAATTTCCCCGTAGGCAACCTTCTGAGAAACGAGGAACGAAAGGTCGTAAGTAATTGCTGGATATAAAGGTAAAGTACGATAGGTTTTTTCAGCAAAAAGGATGTCTTCAAAGAAATCAGGATAAAATTCCATCACATAAACAGGATCATCTATATCAAGCTCCTGAAGAACCCTGTCATCAACCCTGCCAAGAAAACCGGCTTTCAAACCTCTGTAAACTATAAATGCCCGACTTCCAGGAACAAGATATTCAAGCTCAATTGAATCAAAGGCAAAAACACCAGAATCGCTTTCCGCTTCGAAATTCAGTTCTTCAAACTGATCGTCAGCTATATTTTCAAGCAGACCCTTTAAATCAAACAGATCGTTTGCTTTGGGCTCAGTCCACCACTGCTTTGAAATCGATGCACCGCAAACAGCAGCAGCAAACGCCACCTTTTCATCAGGAAGGCTTTTTTCTTTTGACTTATGAAAAACTTTACCAATTTCAAAAATACGCAGATTCTTTTGACCACGGGTGTAGTTGTTACGAATAATTTGAAGCAAATTGAGACTCAATCGAGGCGTCAGTACTGACAGATCAGCACTTAAAGGATTAATAGGTCGGACGATTTTTTCGCTTTCTTTTTTGATTCCGACAATCTCCAGCAGACGCTCGCCTATAAGGGGATTGGTGACTACCTCTGTAAATCCGCTTCTTAAAGCTTTTTCCCTGATGGTTTTAATAAAGGATAGCTCCTTTTCGTAGCCTCCCCTAGTAGAGTTTGCAGGAATTCTTGAGGGCAGGCGATCGTAACCATAAATTCTGGCAACTTCCTCAATAGCATCAATTTCCCTCTGAACATCGGCTCTAAAAGAAGGCACCGTAAGAAGGTAGCCATCGCTCTCAATTTCAGGCTTAAACTCAAGCCTTTCAAAAATATTGATCACAGCCTGACTATCAAATGTCATTCCTATAACAGACTCAATGCGGGAATGCCTGACTTTGAGTCTCCGCTCCTGTTGTTTCTTTAGATAAACATCTACCTCACCTCTGGCTATGCTACCGCCAGCCATCTTTTTAATAAGATAAGCTGCCCTACGGGCAGCAAAAACCGTTCCTTCTGGGTCTACTCTCTTTTCAAACCTGGTTGAAGCATCAGTATTAAGGCCGAGCATCCTTGATGTCCTCATAATGCTCCTGGGATTGAAGTGTGCACTTTCTATAATGACCTCAGAGGTGTCTTCCCTCACTTCAGAATTCTCTGCACCCATAATACCAGCCAGAGCAATTGGTTTTTCCGGGTCAGCAATCAAAAGCATTCCTGCCTTAAGACTTCGCTCCGCTCCATCAAGGGTTACTATGGCTTCATCTTCCCTGGACGGCCTTACAATAATTGTACCTTCGGCTATGAAGCGCCTATCGAAGGCATGCAGGGGCTGACCTGTTTCAAGCATGACATAGTTGGTAACATCAACAACCGCCGAAATGGGTCTTAAACCAGCATTTAAAAGCCTCCATCTCATCCAGAAAGGTGCGCGACCGTTTTTAACTCCAATGACTGCTTTGGCAGTATAACGCGGGCAAAGATCCTCATCCTCAACCACAACTTTAACCACATCAGAGACAGGAGGCCCTTCTTCTTCCAAATGGAATTCTGGAAAGCTTAGTTTGGCGTCGAAAAGAGCTGCTATTTCCCGGGCGATTCCGTAAACTGAGTAACAGTCCGGTCTGTTAGATGGTATTTCTAATTCAAAGAGATAATCTTCCTTAATGTTAAGAACCTCTTCAAGAGGCACTCCAGGCGGAATATTCTCGCCAAACTCATCACTCAAAATAAAGATGCCGGAGGAATCCTGACCCAGGTCAAGCTCTGCCTCGGAACAAAGCATGCCCTGGGAAAAAACACCACGGATTTTGCGCGGTTCTAAAACCCATTCGCCATTTTTTAAACTCGAACCAACTGGGGCAAAGGGAACAACCTGCCCCGGTCTGATATTGGTTGCACCGCAAACTACCTCTATTGTTCCTTTTCCAAAATCTAACAGCGCAAGCTGAAGTCTGTCCGCATTAGGATGGGGTCTTATGCTTAAAATTTTTGCTGTTATAACACCTTCAAAGCTCGGTTTTATCTTTTCAAAGCTTTCCACAGCAATACCAGCAAAATTCAGCCTCTCCGCTACTAACTCAGGGTCAGCTTCAATATTTACAAATTCTTTCAGCCACGAGAATAAAACCTTCATTCTATCTCCTAAAACTGCTCTAAAAACTGGATATTGTTTTCAAGGAAAAGCCTTATATCAGGAATGCGGTACTTTAGCATTGCAAGCCTTTCAACGCCCATTCCAAAAGCAAAACCTGTATATTTTTCCGAATCATAGCCCACCTCTTCGAGCACCGCTGGATGGACCATTCCGGCACCGAGAACTTCAAGCCAGCCGGAATCCTTGCACACCCTGCATCCTCTACCACCACAAATAATACAACTCACATCAACTTCAGCACTTGGTTCAGTAAAGGGAAAATAGGAAGCCCGAAACTGAACTTTTGTTTCATCACCGAAAAGGTACTTTAAAAAGGACTCCAGGGTACCCTTCAAATCAGCAAACGTAATACCTTCGGCAACCGCCAGGCCCTCAATCTGGTGAAAAACGGGAGAGTGAGTTGCATCCGGTATATCTTTACGATAACACTTGCCCGGAGCAATGATAAATACTGGAGGTTTTTTTCTTAGCATGGTTCTTATTTGCACAGGTGAGGTGTGGGTTCTTAAAAGAGCTATGTTACGTGTAGCTTCTCTCAGCTCAGCTTCAGACAAATCAAGCTCAAAGAGGGTCTCAGGTGTTAGATAAAAAGTATCATGCATGGAACGCGCAGGATGATAAGGCGGAATATTGAGGGCGGTAAAATTATAATAGTCAAGCTCTGCTTCAGGGCCGCTTACGACTTCGTAACCGAGACCAACAAAAAAATAGCTGATCTCTTCTATCAGTTTTTGCAGCGGATGTTCTCTACCCCGGGGAAATTTTTTTCCGGGTAAAGAAAAGTCAATGACTTCCCGGGCATGCTTCTTTGAAAGCTCTTCCTCCTTTGATCTCAAAAGCTCCTCAAGTTTTGCTTTAACCTCATTTGCTCTTGATCCAACCAGCCGTCTGTCTTCAGGAGAAAGGTCCTTTAAAGAGCGCAAAATAAAGGTTAACCTTGCCTTGCGACCGAGATAGCTGACCCGAAGCTTTTCAAGCTCTTCTTTTGAACCAGCGCCTTCAATTGCTCTTAAGGCTTCCTTTTGAATTGTTTCTATTTCGTTGAGAATTTCCTCGGCCGAAGACAAGCTAACCCCCAGCTTCTTTAGGCTGCACCCAGATGCTCTTTAGCCTTTTCAACAAGGGCCTTAAAGCCATCCTTATCGTTTACCGCAAGGTCAGCCAGCATTTTGCGATCAACTTCGATTTTCGCAAGTTTAAGACCGTGAATAAATTTTGAATAGCTAAGGCCATATTCGCGTGCAGCAGCATTGATTCTGACAATCCAGAGTTTCCTGAAATCACGCTTTTTCTGTTTACGGTCACGGTAAGCATAGGAAAGCGATTTTAAAAGCTGTTCTTTTGCCTTGCGGTAACTCCTTGATTTCTGGCCATAATAGCCCGAAGCCATCTCAAGTATTTTCTTTCTTTTTTTGCGAGCATGGACTGCTCTTTTAATCCTCGCCATTGATTTTCACCTCCATGAAGCATGTTCCCTACAGAAAACTACAGCCCAAGGACACGCTTAACTCGCCTGACATCGCTTGGGTGGACCGTATCGATCTTTCTCAAGCGTCTTTTGCGTTTCATATCTTTTTTAGACAGAAGGTGGCTGTGTCGGGTCTTTGCCCTGAGTATCTTGCCAGCTTTGGTAACTTTAAAACGCTTAGCAGCAGCTCTCTTTGTTTTCATTTTTGGCATCTGGCTCAGCTCCTTTCTAACTTGCCTTTTATTCTTCTCTGACCTTTTCTTCCTCTTCCTTACTTGACTCCCTGCTCTTTAAGGCTTCTTTTCTGGGTGCCAGCATCATAACCATAAAACGACCCTCAAGCCTTGGTTTTGCCTCTACTACAGCCATTTCTTCAAGTTCTGAAGCTATCCTTTCCAGAAGTTTTACTGCAAGGTCCTGGTGAACAATCTCCCTTCCTCTAAAGCGCAGGGTTATTTTTACTTTATTACCCTTTCCTAAAAATTCCCGGGCATGTTTAAGCTTAACCTGAAGGTCATGTTCACCAATCTTGGGTCTGATTTTTAATTCCTTAATTACTACGGTTTGTTGATGCTTTTTTGCCTTTTTCAGCTTCTGTTCCTGTTCATATTTCCAGCGACCGTAGTCTAAAATCCTGCATACCGGGGGGTTGGCATTTGGCGCTACTTCTACCAGGTCCAAACCGTACTCGTTCTGAGCAAGATCGATAGCCTCCTTTGTGCTCATCACACCTAACTTATTGCCGTCCGGGTCGATGACGAGCACCTTAGGCGCTCTTATCCGCTCATTTACCCTGTAATTAATCTGTATAAAAACCCACCTCCTCAAAAATCAAAAAAGGTGGCGAAAGCCACCTTTTGCTCCTGACCATGCTGGCTGCCTCTTTAAGCGCCGCATGGTGGAAAGCTCCCGGCTTTCGCTTACAAAATTAGAAAACAAAAAGCGCTATAAAATTTTTGCTAATTCTATCAGAAAAAAAGCGGTTATCCAAGAAAGTTACTTGATTATTTTCTCTTCAACCTCGCGCCTTGCCTGCTTGATAAACTCATCAAGCGGCATTAAACCCTGATCGCCCAAAGAACGATGCCTTACAGCAACCGCTCCCTGCTCCTGTTCTCTATCTCCAACCACAAGCATGTAGGGAACCTTCATTTTCTGGTAATTTCTTATTTTTTTACTGACAGATTCCGGACGGCTGTCCAGCTCAACCCTAAAACCACTTTTTACAAGGGCATCGTAAACGGAACGGGCATAGTCAAGGTGCCTGTCAGCAATGGGAATAATTGCCATCTGTACAGGTGCCAGCCACAAAGGGAAAGCACCTGCATAATGTTCAATCAATGCACCCATGAAGCGTTCTAAGCTGCCCATTATGGCACGGTGAATCATTACTGGTCGGTGGTGCTGGTTGTCAGCACCCCAGTAAACAAGGTCAAAGCGCTCAGGTATATTGAAGTCGACCTGAATGGTTGTCGCCTGCCACTCGCGACCAAGCACGTCTTTAAGTTTAATGTCTATCTTGGGACCATAAAATACTCCTTCTCCAGGATCGATCCTGTAATCAATACCTTTGTCTTCAAGAGCCTTTTTTAGTGCACCTTCAGCCTTCTCCCAGATCTCCAAAGTGCCCACGTACTTTTCCGGTCTTGTTGATAGGTTGACGGAGAACTCATCAAAACCAAAAGTCTTGAGCACGTAAAAAGAAAAATCAAGTATGTTCTTTACCTCATCTTCTATCTGCTCGGGGGTACAGAAAATATGGGCATCGTCTTGCGTAAAACCTCTTACACGCAGAAGACCGTGCAGCACACCAGATCTTTCGTAACGATAAACGGTGCCCAGCTCATAAAACCTCAAAGGCATTTCCTTATAAGAACGAGGTTTGGACTTGTAAATCAAAATATGTCCGGGACAGTTCATTGGCTTAACAGCATATTCACGACCGTCAATCTCAAGGAAAAACATATTCTCACGGTAATACTCAGAGTGACCGGAGATTTTCCAGAGTTCTCCTTTAAGAACATGTGGAGTTACCAAGGGTTGATATCCCCTCTTTTTGCATTCATCTTTGATAAAGTTTTCAATTATTTCCCTTACAATAGCCCCTTTGGGATGATAAAAGACAAGTCCAGGACCAGATTCCTCGTGAAAGGAAAAAAGCTCAAGTTCTCGCCCAAGCACCCGGTGATCCCTTTGCTGTGCCTCTTCAAGAAATTTAAGGTAATCTTCGAGCTCTGCTTGAGAATAAAAGGCTGTCCCATAGATTCTTTGGAGCATAGGGTTTTTCTCGTCACCTTTCCAGTAAGCACCGGCTGTTGACAGCAGTTTGAAGGCCCTTATATATTCCGTGCTAGGAACATGCGGGCCGCGACAAAGGTCAATGAATTTGCCAGTTCGGTAAATGGTTACTGTATCTGCTTCCACATCATCAAGCAGCTCAAGCTTATAGGTTTCTCCCAGTTCCCTGAAAAGCTTAATAGCCTCATCCTTAGAAAGGACTTCCCTTTCAAAGGGAATGTTTTTAAGTTGAAGCTTTTTCATTTCCTTTTCGATTTTTTTTAGATCCTCTGGAGTGAAGGACTGCGGAACATCAAAATCATAATAAAAACCGCTCTCTATCGCCGGTCCTATGCCAAGCTTTGACTCGGGGAAAAGACTTTTTACTGCAGCAGCAAGCAAATGGGCAGCTGAATGCCTTAAAATCGAAAGCCCTTCGTTCGAATCGGCAAAAACAGCTTCATAAGACTCTCCTTCCTGCGGTTGCTGAGAAAGGTCTAGAATCGTACCCTGAGAATCTTTAGCAGCAATTATTCTTTTAAAATCTTCGACCTCAAAAACTTTCTTAAAAATCTCAAAAAGGGTCTGGCCTTTTTCGATAGCAATTTCCTTTCCGTCAACCATGCATCTCATTCTCTGTCCTCCTAAATCGGGCAGTTTAAACTTAATGTTTGATAATATCACACTAAAAGGTTATCTATAAAGCCTATATGACACAAAGCGCATCTTTATCATAAAAAAATCAAAGTCAGTTCATGACAGGGTAACAAATTCAAACAGAGCTGTTTTTTTGGTTTTTTTAGCTGAAGTTAATCAACAAAACAGAAATGCCGCTGAAAGACTTTTATAGTTAGTTTTTCAACATTAGAGTCTTTGTCCCTAGTATAATTATAAATGCCCGGTGGATTGTTAGAGATCATTTATTGATCAAGACCATCATCATTTTCCCCTTGAAATTACTAATTTAGCCCGATAATATGGATGAGAAAATGATTGATATAGTTCTTGTAGGCACAATTGGTTGTTCGGGAGCGGAACAGACGGAAAAACTTATCAGAGAAATTATCAGTGAGGAAAATCTGGCAGCAAAAGTAAATTTTAAAAAAGTCGTTTATACGGGTCAGGAAAGGGAATTTAACCCACCCATCTATGGTAGCCCTACTGTGCTTATTGATGGTAAGGACATTGTTTTCGGAGAAAGTCCACCCGGAATTACGCTTGGCTGAAGGTTTTACTTTACATCTGCCGGTCCGGCAAAAGCACCTGATAAAGAACACCTAAGACAAAAAATTCTGGAAGCAATTAAGAAAGAATAACCGCTTTTGTTTTTCACACTGGAAATTTTCTAAAAATATAGTTCAGGGCTATTGACTAATCGATCTTTTCAGCTTATAAAAAAATTTAACAATCATTTAAACATCCTTTCTTACCGACTTAATCTAATTAATAGCTGGGCCAGTACTTATTGCTGACTCAGCAAAAAATACAGGAAAGGAGGGATGTTGACATGTCAGGCAAAGATAAAATTCGCATTGCCATTGCCGGTGTGGGCAACTGTGCATCTGCTTTAATCCAGGGCATTTACTACTACCGAAACAAAGATCCAAAAAGCGCCATAGGTCTGATGCACTGGAAGATAGGCGGATACCGTCCCTTCGATATTGAGGTAGTAGCAGCTTTTGACATTGACAGGCGCAAGGTGGGTAAAGATGTAGCTGAAGCAATCTTTGCGAAACCCAACTGCACCACAGTCTTTTGCTCCGACATTCCCAAAACCGGTACCATCGTTAAAATGGGGCGGGTTCTTGATGGTGTATCAGAACACATGAAAGATTACCCTGAAGACAGAACTTTCGTTATTGCCGACGAAAAGGAAGCTACCAAAGAAGACATTGTGAGGGAGCTCCAGAATTCAGGAGCAGAAATCCTTATAAACTATCTCCCTGTAGGCTCCGAACAAGCATCCCGCTTTTACGCTGAATGCGCACTTGAGGCTGGCGTTGCATTCATTAATTGCGTGCCTGTATTCATAGCTTCTGACCCTGACTGGGAAGCCAGATTTGCAGAGAAAAACATTCCAATCATTGGCGACGATATCAAATCTCAGCTTGGCGCAACCATTCTTCACCGTACTCTGGCCCAGCTGTTCGTAGATCGTGGCGTCAAACTGGACAGAACATACCAGATAAATACCGGCGGAAACACAGATTTTCTCAACATGCTCAATCGGGAAAGACTGCGTTCTAAGAAAATTTCCAAGACAGAAGCGGTAACCTCAATCTTCCCGGAACCGCTGCCAGCTGAAAATGTCCATATTGGTCCTTCAGACTATGTACCATGGCAGAACGACAACAAGATTGCCTTCATCCGTATGGAAGGCAGACTTTTTGGCGACGTTCCGATGAATATCGAAGTCAGGCTTTCAGTTGAGGATTCACCTAATTCTGCTGGAATCGTAATTGATGCTATCAGGATCGCCAAACTGGCACTTGAAAGAGGCATAGGAGGTGTTCTGGAAGGTCCTTCAGCCTACTTCATGAAGCATCCGCCAATACAGATGCCAGACCATATTGCTCGTGAAGAGGTGGAGCGTTTCATTCACGGGGTTCCCGCAACAGTTGAAAATGAAGCTCGTACTGCTGGCAGCAGGTGAAGGGTCAAGAATTAAGCAGATAAGTGATATCAAGCCGCTTACCCGCCTTTTCGGCCTTACTCTGCTGGAAAGAGCAGTAAAAACTGCCGAAAAGGCGGGTTGTTCTTCTATCTATCTCGTTACCGGCTACAGACACGAAGAAATTAAAAGATTTGTTCAGTCAAAAAAGCTTCCGGTCACGATAATCTACAATCCTGACTGGAAGAAAGGCAATGGTTATTCTCTGCTTGCAGCTGAACCGTTTCTCAAGGGTGAATCTGAGTTTCTAATTGCCATGGCAGACCATGTTTCCGATGGGTCCCACCTTAAAGCTTTGATCAAAGAGCCGCTTTCAAATTTCGATTTGTTGCTCGCTGTAGACCCAAAGCCTGCGGGTTATATTGACCTCGATGATGCCACCAAGGTGATCTATGACAAAAATACTTTAAAGATTTTAAGAGCTGGCAAAGAAATCACAGATTGGAATGGTATTGATACCGGATTCTTTAAAGCCAGTCCGGCTATTTTTGAAGCCTTAAGACAAACTTCTCCGGATGGAACCCTTACTGCCGCTGTCAATTGGCTAGCAAAAAAAGAACGCGCAAGAGCCCTACCTCAAGAGGAAGGCTTCTGGATAGATATTGACACGCGTGAAGCCTATCTGGCTGCAAGAAACCTGCTCTTAAAAAAGCTCAGCAAACAAACAGACGGTCCCGTTGCAAAGTACATTAATAGAAAAATTTCAATTCCGCTTTCGTCATTGCTAGCAAACACTCCTTTGACGCCCAATCAGATATCGCTTCTTTCGTTTTTAATTGCTTCAGTTGCTGCATTTCTTTTTTCCCTTGCCAGCCGGGGGGCAACTGTTGCAGCGGCTATTCTTACGCAGCTTGCCTCAATAATCGACGGCTGCGATGGTGAAATCGCAAGACTAAAATCTCTCGAAACCGACTTTGGAAAGTGGTTTGATGCGGTGCTAGACCGCCTAGCTGATGGACTGCTTCTTACCGGAATTGCTGTCGGACTTCTTAAATCAGGCACCGAACCCATAGTTCTACTACTATCCTTTTCAGCAGCAATTATCGGGTCGTATCTTCTGAGCTATACAGCTGACAAGTATGACTATCTTATGCAGCTTAACCTTATCCGCTCAATACGCTTAGGAAGAGATTTAAGGCTTTTTGCTACGTTCATAGCAGGCTTGTTAGATCTCTTGCTGCCTATGCTTGTATTTCTGGCAAACGTTTCTTTTATTGAAGTTATCAGAAGAGTATGGCTCGTTCACACCTTTTCGAGAAAAAAAACTTCATAAAACTCCGTGTTTTTCCACCAAACATCAAGCGCGCAGCCGCTGAAATCCTTGCAATAATATCTTGTTCTGCTGTAGAAGAAGACCCGTTCCATGCAATTGACATGCTCAACCTGGCTCTTAGCTCTACCCACGCCGGTAACCCTGCTTTTGTGCTTGCCTGCCTTGCTCATGACCTGGAAAGAGCACTTCCCTGCCGCCTGAAAATGCAAAACTTTCCAGATTACGACAGCTTTAAAAAGGCTCATGCGCTTCGTTCGGCCGACATTGCCGCAAAAGTGCTCACCAAAAACTTTTTACCGCCACAAGTAATTTCAGATGCTTGTTACCTAATCAAACATCATGAATTTGGCTGCATCGATAACCCTCTTTTAGAAGAGCTCGTATACTTTGATGTCCTCTCTTTCTTGCAAACCAATGCAGAATTTTATGCACGACGTGAACAGTTTGAAAAGCTGGTTTTTAGAGCTGCATGGGGGCTCAAAAGGCTAAACAATGCTCAGCTTAACCGTCTCACAAAGCAGCTGAAAATTAGTTCAGAAACGGTCAGGGAAGCTTTGCGCCTGGCGCTTGAGGAAATTAAATAATTTCCTTTTTGCCCAAAAATCAGGTCTGACAAACTGGTTATTCAATGGCTGCTTTAGCTCCAAAAACTCTTTCGAAAGCCTGACCCGCAATAATTTTTTATAATAATTGGATGCAAATAGCCGAGCTCTGCATCGATCTACCGGCTGAACTAAAGATATTTTTGCTTTCCATGCTTCCTGTCTGGGAGCTACGCGGATCTTTGCCTCTCGCCATTCACTACTACGGCCTTTCACCGCTAACTGCTTTTGTGTTTTCATTTCTGGGCAATTTTACGGCAGGTGTACTTCTTGTTTATCTGCTGGATCTTGTGGTTGAAAAAGTTGTAAAAAAAGTAACACCGATTTTAAGGTTGTATCAAATCGTTGCTACGAGAACATCTGAAAAACATCGCAAGAAAATAGAAATGTATGCAGAGCTTGGTATTTTTATCGTGGTTGCTTTGCCACTTCCGGGGACAGGTGCCTGGACAGGGGCTCTTCTCTCACGGCTTTTTCGGCTTAATCCCTTTAAATCAATACTCAGCATAGGTGCAGGACTCGTTGCCTGCGGCATAATTGTTTTGGTGTTATCGGTAGGGGCAAAAGCACTAAACTGATTGCCGCTCTGGTTTGCTATAATCATAGCCATGAAGCTTAAAGGCACTAACAGAAATCCACGCCGTATCGGTCTCGTGGGAGGCACTTTTAATCCAATCCACATCGGACATCTCGTCACGGCTGAAGAAGCATTTTACCAGTTCAAGCTTGATGAAATTATTTTTATTCCCTCAGGCCAGCCACCTCACAAAATAGACCACGACATTGCACCGGCAGAAGACAGATATCTGATGACAGTGATTGCCACTGCTTCAAATCCCCACTTTACAGTCTCACGCATAGAAATAGACCGCGTAGGGCCCTCATACACTGTGGACACTCTGCGCGAAATGAAGAAGATTTACGGAGAAGAAACCGAGCTTTTCTTTATAACAGGCGCAGACGCAGTCATAGAGATACTTACCTGGAAAGACCCGGAGATCATAGCTGACCTTTGTGAATTTATTGCTGCGTCCAGACCGGGTTATTCATTTCGCAAGTTCGAAGAATTGAAGCTAACGCAAAAAAACAAACTTCCAAAAGTTCACTTCATGGAAATTCCCGCGCTGGCAATTTCCTCGACCGACATCCGTCGTCGCATTCGCGAAGGAAGACCTGTAAAGTATCTTTTACCGGAGGGAGTAGCTCAGTATCTCGCTAAGCGCGGTCTCTACATTAAAGAGGATTGATGAAAGAAAAGGAAAGACTAAAACGGGTACCCTATCGCGAAAGGCGTTCGGTCAAAAAATACCTTGTTCCAAGAACACTCCAGCTCAGACGTAGAAAATGGAAAAACCGCACCCTGATTGCTACTCTTCTGATAGCTGTTTTTATTTTGTGGAGGCTTTCAGCTAACCTGCTGCCAGCAGAAAAAGCTATAAGACCCCCTATCAACAGCACCCAAAACCTAAAGGAACCTGCATCGGAGACCACAGCAATTATAGATTTAGCTGAAAGACCTGTGTTTGTTTATTCTCTGAAAGACGGTAGGCTCGGACAGGCTGCAATAATTGCCTTTGACAGGAAATCATCTACACTAACATTGATTTTCTTCGAGGAAAAATATCACCTACCCATGCTCAGTCTGGGAGTGATTGCCATTCAGTCAATTCCAGGTAATTTCGTCGACGAGTATTTCTGCTCTATTAAAAACTCCTTCATTTTCCCTTTAGAAGGTCCATTCAAAATATCAAGCAAAGCCTTAAACCCAGATATCATTATTCAAAGCCCCAATTTTCTAATCGAGGAAATGAAAAAAGCGGGCATCCCATTTAATGACATTATTAAAGCTAAAAGTGCCGAAGTGGTTCCCGCTCCAACCCGACTGGCAAAAGTTGGCGAAAAGACGGTTATCGTAATCGATACTGGCAAACTAAATGAAGCAGCCAGCATAATGTTTTCAGACAGCATTCCAAAAAAGAAGGTCCGTGCCAAAGTGGTTATCCTTAACGGAAGCGGCAGACCAGCTGCAGCAACTGCAGCCGCTGTAAAGCTGATAAAAGCTGATTTTCAACTTCAAGCTATTAGAAATGCCGAACGGTTTGACTATTTAACAACGATAATCAAGACGGCTGACGAAAAAATCGGAAAGGAAATAAACGGCATCTTGAACTGTGGAGAAATAAAAATTACCAGAGAAATTGCAGGAATTGCAGATGCTCTGGTAATCGTTGGAAAAGACTTTAGAGACTCTATTTAGATGCAAGAATTTATTTCTGTTGAGTAAAATTTAGATGCAGGAGGAGGGATTAGCACTGGAAATAAGCAACGAAGTTAAGGAGCTCGCAAGAGCAATACTTGAAAAGAAAGCCGAAAAAGTCCTGGCTATTTATGTTGGTAAGCTGCTCGGAATTACCGATTATTTTTTAATTGCTACAATCAATAACCCTGTACAAGCAGAAGCCGTTGTTTCTGCTGTGGAAGAAATGGCGGAAAAACTCGGTCTTTCAATCCTGAGCATCTCCGGTAGCAGGGAATCAGTCTGGATTTTGCTTGACCTTGGCGATGTGGTTGTGCATCTGTTTACCCCGGAGGGCAGAGATTATTATCGACTCGAAAACCTTTGGAAGGACTGCCCGGCATTTGAATTTACTGAAGGAGCTAAAGAGCCTACATCTGTTTCTCTTTTACAGCACGAAGAAGCCAAACAGTAATTTGCATAGCTGTTTTATTTTTCGTAGTTTTTGCTATAATTTTTTAGCCAGGCTCGAACAGTAGCCTGTGAAAGTAGATTCATCGGGGATGTAGCTCAGCTGGGAGAGCGCCTCCTTGGCGTGGAGGAGGTCACGGGTTCAAGTCCCGTCATCTCCACCATTTTTTTTTTTTTTTTTTTTTTTTTTTTTATTTAGTATTTATAAAAAATTAAAAAGCCTCTTTACAAACTTTTAATCCGCCTTGGCCTTTTTGACGCCGACAATATTAAAGTTCTGTATCTAATTTTTCTTGTCTTGCACCAGACCATCAGTTTGAGAACAAAAACATCACGCTTTATCCTTAATGGAGCTTCTGAAAATATGATGAGAACGAAAAACTAAAGAAAGACAGAAAAGCATGTCCCACACTTTTTTCTAACCTGTTCGAGAAAAAACTGAAGAGGGCTTTAAACCATCTTAATTGCGGCCGTGCTTTTGATTGTACGGGCGCCGTTTCAGCTGAAACATTTCCTTTAACCAGGGCTTTTTCTGCTGCACCATGAAAAAAACCGATACTTCGGATACGGTACGAGTGTAAGCAAGCAGATTTTTCTTGCTTTTTTGTTTTAGATTACAGGTGTGATATTTTTGGCTTTTCAGTATTAAATTCGTATTATTTTGACAGGCTTTACCCGCTCTGAATAAAGGTTTAAGCAGACCAGAAAATTCTTTTAAGTAACCCCGTAAAAACAAAATCATTCTGTCAAGGCCTTAGTTTGTCGACCGGTTAATTAGAATTGTTTTTGATGCATTTAAAGAAATTGCCAGACAAACAAATAATATTACTTATATTGTTTATTTCGCTGGTCATCCTGCTTGCAAGCTGTACACCATTAGATACACCTTATCTTTCAACATCTGAAAACAATACCTTTAAGGTTACGACTGAAAGCACACAAAACGGTGCCAGGCACAAAGCACAAACTCAGCAGAATGGAGTCTCTGCAGAAGAGTTTGAGAGTAAAGAAAGGGCTCTTTGCATACGCGTCATAGATGGAGACACAATTGTGGTCCTTTTAAACGGCAGGGAGGAAAAAGTAAGGCTTATAGGAATCGACACACCTGAAAAAGGCAGGCACTACTTTGAAGAAGCCACTAAGAAGATTGCAAGTTTTGTTCTCGGAAAAGAGGTTCGTCTGGAAAAAGACGTAAGTGAACGGGATAAATATGGACGACTCCTCAGGTACGTCTACGTGGGAAGTATATTTGTCAATGCTGAACTTGTTCGCCTCGGATACGCTATGGTTTATACCTATCCTCCGGATGTAAAATACGCTGATTATTTTGTCAAACTTCAACATGAGGCCAGAGAAGCAAAGCGAGGACTCTGGGGAGCTGAAGAAAAGAAAGACATCAGCCCGGGAAACACAAAGCAAAACGCCTATTATGTTGCCAGCAAAAAATCCGATGTATTTCACTATCCCTGGTGTCAGTGGGCCAAAAAAATTTCTTCCGCCAACCTTATAATTTTTAAGACCAGGCAGGAAGCATTTGCTTCTGGCAGAAGACCCTGCAAGATATGCAACCCGTGAGTTAAAACTCCGGCCGCTTATTAAAGCGCCCGGGGTTTATATTGACCACTACTTAAAATCTGAGTCCCAGAAAATCAAGCAGGCCTCTGAGAAATTCCTTGATCTCGCTAACAATTTTCAGTAACAATAAATCGCCAGCAACCTCTGGCTCTTCAACAGTATCATATACCAAAGGTTGCGTTGTCGGAGTGGTTAAGACTGTTTCTGTTGAAACGGTTCCAGTCGGTTCAACTGACCCTGTTGTTTCTTCGCCTGCAACTTCAGGTCTTGCCTTGACAACAACTCTGACTGCATAAATCCTGTCATCTTTTCTGTAACCAACTACGTTCACATAGAGGCCTTCCCTTAATTGTGGTTCAATTGAGGCTGTGTAGGTTAATCTGGTTTTATCATAAATCACAACTTCCACCGTTTCCGGCGCCTTTTTTCTAGCTGTGTTGGCTGCATGAACCTCCATCACAAAACCTGATTGAGTTAGATCAGCAATTCTCCCATTCAAAACGACCCGCTTCGGCAGCTTGATAACTACTCTGTTTGCAAAATAGCAACCTTCTTTTTCGTACCCGTTTATGATAGCCCTTGTACCTGAAAGAATTCCCAGTCCTAATCTTTCAACCTCCTTACCACCAACAACTTTTGAATTTTCAACCATCAAAAAGCTGACCGTCTGACCTATAAGCTGCTTAAAGCTGCCGCTGGCACGATTGATTTTAAGTGTAACGCTTTCAGTAGAAAGCTGTACCAGATCACCTGTTACCACAAACCTCAGAGAAGCCGGACGAACTGAATCTTTAGCAGTTTCAGTTGCGTAACTGTCTTTGAAAGCTGGCTGAAGCTTAACTCTTTCCTGATACCTCTTTAGGAAACCCTCTGGTTGCTTAAAATTTTTCAGCTGCAAGTTATTTCTGAACTCGAAATTCCTGTCGGCAGCTAAAGCATATACAGGCAGCAGCACCAGTATAGCTGATATCAAAATTGCTACTAATGCCTTTTGTTTCATAATTTATCACCCCGCGAAATATATTCTTCGGCTTGTTTTCATTTTTAATAAACGTTAAGCGGATTTAAAAGGTTACAAAAAATAAAGATTTATTTTGACTTGCAGGTTTCACAATAGCCGAAAAGAGTAAGATGGGCTTCCTTAATATCAAAGCTATGCTTTGACGAAAAAACTTTAATCGAGCTCAGTTCTTCACTACCTGCTTCTTCTATTTTTCCGCAGCGTTCACAAACAAGGTGCACGCAGGCTGTCCCCTGTTTGCTTACATCAGCTAACTCATAATGAGCATGGTTTTCGCGAAACTTATGCTCAACAATAAAACCATTTTCCTTCAGAAACTTAAGCGCCCTGTAAACCGTAGGCAGACTTATCTTTGAATCCCTCTCCAATGCAAGCTGGTGTATTGAATAAGCATCCAGATGCGGATTTTCTTTTACAACATCAAGCACTATCTTTCTGTACTTTGTTAGCCTGTTCATCTTCCCCGCAGAAATTTTCTGCTCCATCTGAAACGCCTTCCCTTCTTAACAGCAACCGCTTGCTTAACGGGTCGGACATAAACTTGTCCTGCAATTTCATCGTCAAAACTGATAACGCTTGTATCGACCTGAACAACGTAGGCCGGTCGTCTACGAAGCAAGGTAATCTGCTGACCAGGAGTTATGCCAAGCGACGTCAAATGCGCCAGCCGATCGTTGTCAGTCGTGGCAAGATACTTTACCTCAGCTTCTTCTCCAGGTTCAAGCTCTGTCAGCGGCACTACAAGCGGCCTGAATTTAAAGGCACCTCCCTGACAGCACTTTCCTGGAGGAATCGGATTTCCATGCGGACAGGTACGCGGATGACCAAGTAATGAGCATATAGAATCAATGGCACTTTCATCAAGCAAATGTTCATACCTGCAAGCATCCTCTTCAATCTCTTCATCAGAGAAATTAAGAATGTCTGCCAGCAACCGTTCGGCCAGGCGGTGGGACCGAATAAGCTGCCTCGAACGTTCAACCCCTTCTTCTGTAAGCAATGCTTCGTTTCCTCTCCTGCTAAAATAACCAAGCTCAATTCCTTTTTCCAACAACTTTTCGTCGGGCAAAGATACTACCTGATCGCCTTTAAGCTCCCTGTTTTCTTTTTCTGCTTCAAGCATAAGTTTTTCTAAATACTCGTCTACTTCGTTTTCCGAACTACAGCTGCGCCTTTTTGAAAAACCATGTAAATCTTCTGTCACGGCAGCCCTCCTTTAAAAGCTTAGATTTAGTGTTCTTAATACCCAGTTAATTACCCCTCCAGCAAAAAATGCATAAACGAAAACAAACCCAACAATGGCAAGCGCAGTTTTTGTTCCCCTTTCCTTTATTATTACAAGAAAGTTAGCTAGGCAGGGAACAAACAGCGTGATGACAACCATGCTTACAAAAGCCTGCAGCCTATCCATTAATCCATTCTGGAACATGTAAAAAAGCCCGGCAGCACCATAATCACGCCGCAAAAAACCAAGAATAAAAGCTTCAGCAGCCTTCTCAGGCAGGACCAGCCAGCCTGTAATAATTGGCGATACTGCAGATGTAATAACCGGTAAGATGCCGGCTTTATCTGTAATGAACAAAATAAGGGTTCCAATTAAGAAAAGAGGAACCGCTTCTTTTATGAACCACTTTGCCCTGTGATAGGTTTTAAAAACAATATTTTTTACCAGAGGCAAGCGGTATGGAGGGAGTTCTGCAAGAAAAGCAGACCTTTTACCAGGAATTATTTTTGAAGCAAGGTAGCCTACAAGGATTAGCTGTAGCCCGATTATGAAAAAGAACAATAATAAGGCCTTAAAACCAAGAACGCTGAAAAATCCAAGTATGACTCCAAGCTGAGCTGAACAAGGAATTCCAAGTGCAAGCAAAAGAGTGGCTATAATACGCTCACGCCTTGTTTCAAGAACTCTGGTTACTATAGTTGCCATTGTCCCACAGCCAAGACCAAGGACAAGCGGAATTACTGCCTTTCCATTAAGGCCTATCTTTTCGAAACTATTATTTAAAAGAACGCCAAGTCGAGGAAGGTATCCTGAATCCTCAAGCAAAGAAAACATAAAGAAAAAGGCCGTAACAATGGGAAAAACAATTGCGATAGCATAGGTAAGCCCCATTGAAATAAGGCCGTATTCACCCATAAATAGCTCATAAAGAAAGCTCCACGGCAAAAGTCGAAAAAGCTTATCCATAAAGGGCAAAAACCACTCACCAAAAACAACACTTTCCAGGTAATCAACGACAGTACCGGCAGCAAACACACCAACGAATTGATACATGAGGTAAAGAACTCCAATCAGTAAAGTGTAGCCTATCACAGGGTGAAAAGCAGGATCGCCCAGCGCCAGAGAGACTTTTCGGGCAAATACAGTTCCCCGAACAATTTCGCGATAAAGCCTTTCGACAATGTTTGTCCTTGCCTGAACAATCATCATTGATAGCGGCTCGCCAAACTGGCTTTGTGTCCTGAGAATAATTCTTTTTATTTCTTTTCTTGCGTTTTCGTCTGCGTCTTTAAGCCATTCATCAACAGCTGTAAGATTGGAAGATATGAGTGTAACTGCCACAAACCTTTTTCTTTTCATGTACTTTTCTGGCAGCAGCTTTTCGATTTCGGAAATCGCAGCTTCGATTTTTGGATCATAAACCACAGCTATTTTTGGTGGCGCTGCCTTTTCAATTGCCGCCTTCAGATCTTCTATGCCCCGTCCGAAAACAGCAGCAGTTTTAACAACCGGGCAACCCAGTAGTTCTTCAAGCTTTTTTTCGTCGATTGAAATCCCGATCCTCTCTGCCTCATCGATCATGTTCAGGTCCATAATCATCGGCAATCCAGCCTCAGCCAGCGTAAGACTTAAAAGCAGACTGCGCTTGATGTTTTTTGCATCGGCAACATGCAACAGAATGTCACTTTCTGCAGCAGTAGCAATCATTTCAAAGGTAATTCTTTCATCTTCGCCACGTGGAATCACGCCTAAAATTCCTGGGGTATCAACTACAATAAAACCCCTGTACTTGCCAGACATAATCTCAACGGTCGTTCCGGGGTAATTGGAAACTGTTACATAGCGGTGAGTTAGAGAAGCAAAGATAACACTTTTTCCGACATTTGCCTGACCAACCAGAAGAATTTTTCTACTGTCCTCAATTGTTTCTTGCTGTTCACTGTGAGCAGGAAGATGCATAGGTTCCCTCCTTGATAATGATAATCATTATCATTTTTATATCCCAACAAAAACAATCGGTCAAGACAAAAATTTCACAAAATCTACCTCTGAAAGAGCCATTCAACAAAGCGCCAGTTATCTTCTCTGTCAATAGCAAAATTATCCCAAAATACGGCCGTTCCTAAAGCTATGATTTCTCCGGTGCCATGCCTGACATAATACGCAACAGGCTGACCTGAAACTTCAAGCAAGGGTATTCCGTTATCCGAAATCACCGGGCAAGCACAGGGGAAAAACACCTTCTCGAAGTTTGAACCCTCAATCTTTGTTTTTGCTTTATCGGTAATCCTGGCTGTGGTCAAAAGTCCCGATTCAGGGTCAACCACTACCCCATCACTAAACTTAATACCGGCAAATGAAAGAAGCCCGCTGCATATGTGGGCAACATTGTCTTCGTTTTGATAATAGGCAGCAACCAGAAGCCTGCCACCTTTTCTTACGAATTCATTTACACTTTTAACCTCTTCTTCGCTGAAACTAATTTCAGGATAGTTAATCACTAAAATGTCTCTTTCAAAAAGACTGACCTTATCAAGCGGCGATCTGTTTTCAATCACAATCGTTCGCTGCTTTAAAAAAAGTTCAAGAGAGGAAAAGTAATAATAATCAAAAACCGTAAATTCCTGGTGGGATGTATCCCAAACTACCCGCAAGCTATCACCTCCTTTATTCTCTCACCTGGCCATCACCATAGGCAATGTACTTATATGTGGTTAGCTCACGTAATGCCATAGGTCCACGAGCATGCAGCTTCTGTGTTGAAATGCCAATTTCAGCTCCAAAACCAAACTGCCCGCCATCGTTAAATCTGGTTGATGCATTAACTAGGACCAGAGACGCATCTACCTCCCGCACAAACTTCTGCGCAGCCGAGTAGTCCTCGGTTACAATTGCTTCGGTATGCAGGGTGCCATACCTGCTTATATGTTCAATGGCCTCGTCAATATCATTAACAACTTTGACTGCCATCTTTAAATCGAGGTATTCTGTCTCCCAGTCAGCTTCAGTGGCCTCCTCCACCCAGGGAACTATTCTCTTTGTCTCCGGGCACCCATAGATTGTTACTCCGTTTTCCCTTAACAGTTCTAGCATACGTGGTAAAAATTCCTCGGCGATATCCCTATGAACCAGCATTGTTTCAGCGGCATTACAAACGCCCGGACGCTGACACTTAGCATTAATAACGATTTTAAAGGCCTTTTCAAAATCAGCAGCTCTGTCAATGTAAACATGGTCATTTCCCACTCCGGTTTCAATGGTCGGCACCTTAGCATTTTCAACCACGGTCCGGATTAGACCTGCACCTCCGCGAGGAATGAGACAATCAACATATCCAACCATCCTCATCAGTTCTTCAGCCGACTCCCGGCTGGTATCCGGCACCTGCTGTATGGCTCCCTCTGGAATTCCGGCCGTCATAGCCGCTTCGCTGATAATTTTTGTCAAAATCATGTTGGAATTAAATGCTATCGAACTTCCCCGGAGTATAACTGCATTTCCGCTTTTAAGGCAAAGTCCTGCAGCATCAACAGTAACATTTGGTCTGGCCTCATAAATCATTGCAATTACCCCGATAGGCACCCTCACCTTTAAAATTGTCAAACCATTAGGCCTTTTCCATCCCTCTATAATTTCTCCTACAGGATCCTTGAGTTTTGCAACATCCCTAAGACCCTGAGCCATTTCTTTTATTCTGGATTCATTCAACAGAAGCCTGTCCATCAGTGCCTTTGAAATCTGCTGACGTTCTCCTTCAGCCAGATCCTTCCTATTTTCCTCAATTATGACATCCATGTTTGCTTCCAGCGCATCTGCCATTGCTAAAAGTGCCTCGTTTTTCACCTTTTCAGAAACGGTAGCCAAAATACGGGCAGCTTTTTTTGCTTTCCTGCCCAGCTCCAGCATCATTGGAGAAAGGTTTTCAGCAGTCATTCTGTTTACCCCCTTTTAATAAGTAAATCATTATCACCATTTTATCGCGGTGAATAACTTCATCAGGAACATCTTCACCTATGATTTTTCGAACTTCTGCTGTTGATTTGCCTTTTATCAGCTTGAGCTCTTCACTGGAAAATTCAGCTATTCCCTTGGCAATTACCTTCCCTTTTTCATCTACAACCTCAACTGCGTCGCCTGGTTCAAAATCACCCTCGACTCCCAGCACTCCGGCAGGAAGAAGACTTTTTTTACGCTCGACAATAGCCTTTACGGCTCCTTCATCAACAATAACCCTTCCACGAGGCTGGAGGACAAAAGCTATCCAGTGCTTCTTTCCGCTGACAGCACGCTGTGCCCGAAAGATCGTCCCTTTAAATTCTTTATGGTTATAAAAGTCGATAATTCGTTCAGGGTAATAACCGTTTAAAATAATTGTTTCCACGCCTGCACAGACAGCAATTTCTGCTGCTCGTAGCTTAGCTATCATACCTCCGGATCCATAACTGCTTTTTTCCCTGGTAGCATAGCGATAAAGCTCGGGAGTAATTTCTTTTACTTCATGAATCAGGCTTGAAGAGTCCAGCGGGTTTCTCATAAAACCATCCACACTGGTAAGCAAGAAAAGATGATCGGCACCTAAAGCTGCAGCCACTAGGGCAGCCAGCGTATCGTTGTCGCCGAACTTGATTTCTTCGACCGCTACTACGTCATTTTCGTTGATAACAGGTATAACTTTCAAAGCAATTAATTTTTCAAGAGTTTTTTTGGCATTAAGGTAGGCCTCGCGGTTTAGAAAATCGTTTCGCGTTAAAAGGACTTGACCCACATTGAATCCATGCCTGCGGAATCTTACAGCATAGCTTTCCACCAGTTTTGACTGCCCAACTGAAGCAGCCGCCTGGAGGGTGGGCAGGTCTCCCGGTCTTTTCTTCAGACCAAGAAGTTGAAGGCCGGTTGCTATCGCTCCTGAAGTAACAATAACAGGATTTACATTTTTTCGGGCAATTTCAACCACAACAGCCGTGAGGCGGGAAAGAATTCGCCCATCAATGCCATAACCGGTTTTGGTTAAGACATTAGAGCCTATCTTAATTACTGCAGTTTTTCTGGCTGCCATTTTTCAAATATGTTAACTTATGTTGTTGAGATTGAAATAACTTTTTAAATCAGTCATTCTTCGGGCATGAATTCAAAGGTTACATTTCCAATGATAACGGTGTCTCCCAAAACCGCTCCGGCTTCTTTTAGCTTCTCCTCAATTCCCATTTTTTTAAGCTTTTTCTGAAGGCCTAAAACCGCTTCTTCATTATCAAAATCAGTCATAGCCACAGCTCTTTCAGCCCTCTTGCCTCTTACCTGGAAAACTCCGTCATCAACCTTGACGACCTCAATTTCATCTATTTCAGGTACTATAACATCGGGCTCTCGTTCAACAATTTCTCTTTCGTGCTTTTCGACTTCTTCCGCTAGCTTATAGAGTAGCGGATCTATTCCTTCTCCTGTCACTGCCGAAATGGGGAAAAAGGGAATGCCCTGCTTATCAAAATACTCTTTGATTTGTTCAGCCTTTACCCTTGCTCCAGGTATGTCGATTTTGTTACCGGCTACTACCTTTACCCTGGCTGGAAGGTCGGGATCATAATTTTTCAGCTCCTCAATAAGAGTTCTGAAAGCCTGAACAGGTTCGCGTTCCTGGTCTGCAAGGTCAAGCATAATTAAAATTACAGCTGCTCGAGATATGTGCTTTAAAAACTTAAGTCCCAGCCCCTTCCCTTCACTTGCACCTTCAATTATGCCAGGCAGGTCGCAAATCACGAATGTGCGGCCGTCGGGCATTTTTACCGTTCCTAGGTTCGGGGTAAGAGTGGTAAAAGCATAGTCAGCTATTTTTGGCCTGGCCTTTGAAACCCTTGAAATAAAAGTTGATTTACCGGCGTTCGGAAAGCCAACAATCCCCACGTCAGCTAAAAGCCTGAGCTCCAGCCTGATCCATCGGGCTTCACCAGGCTCACCCAGCTCTCTCATCGTTGGTGCCTGGCGCACCGGGTTAACGAAGGAAGCATTGCCCCGCCCTCCTTTACCTCCTCTGGCAACAATCAGCTCCTGCCCTTCTTTTAGAATTTCACCCAGGATTCTCCCATTTTCGTCATATACCACGGTCCCTATCGGGACATAAAGTCTTAAATCTTCGCCGTCTTTTCCATGCTGAAACTTTCCCTTTCCATGTTCACCGTTTTGAGCCCGATAATGCCTCTTATAGTGATAATCTAAAAGGGTTCTTACAGAACCGGAACCAACAAGAATAACATGCCCGCCACGTCCACCATCCCCACCGTCAGGACCCCCACGAGGAACAAACTTTTCGCGCCTGAAACTTGTGCAGCCGTTACCACCGCGACCGCCTTCAACATAGATTTTTGCTTCATCAATAAAATGGGTTTTCATTGCAAGAATCTATGATAGCAAAAGAAAAAGTGCCGGCAGGAAAAATCCACGCCGGCACTTTCTCCGTTCGGTGACTGTACCCTAAGCGGGCAGGACGTTTACACGACCGCCGCTGAACTGAACATAACCATCGACAAGAGCAAAAAGCGTGTCGTCCCGACCAATGCCTACGTTTTTACCAGGTTTAATTCTTGTTCCGCGCTGACGCACAATGATGCTTCCTGCTGTAACAAATTCGCCTGCATAGGCCTTTACGCCCAGTCTTTTAGAATGACTATCCCTTCCGTTCTTTGTCGAACCGCCTGCCTTTTTATGTGCCATAAAGCATCACCTCGCTCACATAGTAAATTTTACCAAATATCAGGAAGCAGCTGCTTCCGTTTCACTATTGTCCCCGGCCTTTTTCGCTCTTTTGGTTGCCTTTCCAAGGACTATTTTCGTTATTTTGAGTCGGGTATACTGTTGTCTGTGGCCAGTTTTACGGCGGTAGCGCTTTTTGGCGCGATATTTAAAGACGATTATCTTTTCACCCTTTTCCAGACCCAGAACTTCTGCTTCAACATATGCGTTTTTCAACTCATCCCCAAGATGAACGCCACTATCGTCTTTTATGAGAAGCACATTTTCGATCTTAACAGTTTTGCCTATGTCTTCATTTAGCTTTTCTACGAGAATTTCATCTCCTTCACTTACACGATATTGCTTTCCACCAGTCTTAATAATTGCATACATCAAATACTACCTCCTTTAAAAATCAGGCTTGGTTAGAAACGGGCTAAACGCAAAGATAGATTATCTCATTTCAAGATTATTTTGTAAACATGATTTTTTTGGGAAAATGCTTTCTGATTAGCTCTTCTTTACCCATAAGCACAATTTCATAATCATCCTCTTGAAGGTCAACGCCACCTACAAGAAAGATTTTTTTTCCAGTAATACGCTCAACTTCATCCACTGCCCCGGGTAATTCATTTTTAATTGCCGTAAGAATTCTGCTGTTGAGCCGAAAAACAATAGCCTCTTCGCTTTTTTTGGGAGCAATTTTGATGATCTTTCGCAAGAAACCAACCGCCAGTGCACTTGCTGATGGTACCCAACCGGAACCACGGCAAAAGCTGCACTCCTCTTCAAAGAACGAAGCAGAAACATTAGACATATGCTTGCGTGTAATCACAAAGATTGCCATTGAGGGTATAAATTCATAGGAAAGGTAAGCTCTGTCCTTTTCCAGTTGAGAAACAAAATGCTTGTAAAGCGCCTGCCTCGAATCCTCCGAGTGCATATCAATGTAATCCACTACAATTATCCCACTAATGTTTCTGAGTCTTATCTGGCGGGCTATTTCAGCTGCTGCATAAAGATTTGTTCTGAGAACCATTCTTTCGTGGCTTAAATCATTGTTAAAGCTGCCTGAATTAACATCGATTACTGTCATTGCTTCGTGTTTGTCAATTACCAGATAACCTCCTGAGGGAAGGTTGACCGTTCTTGAAAAAATTTCTTTGAGTGCATGATCAACAGGAAATATTTCAAACAACGGCCTTTCACCCCGGTGCAGAATAACCTTTTGTTTTAGTTCGGGAATAAATTTATCCGCATAATTTAAAATTTCTCGCAATGCATTTTCATCATCAACATAAACTTTTTCCACTTCTTTTCTATAGACCTCCCTAATAACCCTGACAGCAAAACAATCGTCAGTGTATATAAGGGCAGGCGCTGTTTTTTTCTGTGCCAATGCCTTTATCTGAAACCACTTTTCACGGAGGTATTCAAACTCTTTAAGCAGCAGCTGATAATCGGCTTCGATAGCCGCCGTACGAACAATAACACCACAGTTATCCCGTATAAGATCGGAAAGGACCCTTCTCATCTCCTCAGCAGTGTCTTGATCGATTTTGCGTGATATATTAACAAACTTTTCCCTAACGTTCGGTATATAGACCAGGTAATGACCGGGAATGCTTATGTTCAGGCTTACTCTGGCGCCTTTGGTCTTATAAGGGGGCTTCTGCAGCTGCACAAGCACCTCTTCATCCTTTTTCAGCTCTCTGTTGGATAAGACGTTTAAAGCTGGATGAATTTCCTTTTCGAGAGATAAAAAGGCTTTGCGCTCCAGACCGATATTTACAAAATATGACTTCAGCGAAGGATTGTAGCTTTTTATTGTGCCCAGAAAGATGGAGTTTATCGGCAGCCTCTCATTGCGACGCTCAGCATAAAATTCCGTTATCTTACCGTCCTCAAAAAGAACTGCCCTGTTTTCCCAGCTATCGATCGATATCAGAAGCAGACTTTTTTCTTTTAACTCTTTAACGGCTACCCAGCCCCTTCACTGTTCCAGTGATACTTCAGAATATATATTCCCTCGATTATCTGCAAAATATTCTGATCAGAACTTTGAGCTAAGAAAATCTTGTCCAGCCTTGGTATAACAACATTTGCCTCATGTGGCATAAAGGTAATAAGCCGTCCCCTCTTTTTTTGGTAAATTTTACCATTTTTAATCACTTTGTCTGTTTTCTCTATAAAATTACGTTCGCTCTCGGGACTATGTGCAAACAGACCGTAGCTACCGAAACGGCTGTTAAGTAAAGAAAGGATAGCATCTAAACCGTTTGGACTGTTAATAATAATCCCGAGCGTTGAGCCTCTGATGAGCCTGTTTAGTTTTCCAAACTCAGATTCCTTTATTTTTTTAGCTTCAAAAACAAAAAACCCAGCTGGAAGTTTGTCGTTTAACTTTATTTTTAAAAAATCGCCGGTTACATCTTCCTTCAGCACGATTTCAAAAAAATCTGTCAGGCTTCCAAAACCAGTTGGACGTGCTGGACCAAACGACAATACAGGTCTAGGACTGAAACCCTGTGTAAAAACAAGCTTAAAATCGGCACGGCGTAACGCCCGTTCAATAATTCTGGCTTCGTCCTGATGAGACAGATAGCTGGCCGTATCAAAGACCCCGATGGTTAGCCTGTAAAAGTTTTCAGTCATTTTTTTAACGCTTCCTTCATTGGCACAATGGCGCAAACCCCGCACTTCCTGCAGCCGGACATACACTTAGGTGTTTCGTTTTCTTTGGTTGCCTTTTCCTTCTCAGTAAGCAGATACTCCCTGGTTACACCTGTATCAATAACCTCCCATGGTAGCGGCATGTCAATCGGAAAACCACCCGTAAGCTTAAAAAGATTACCTGCTTTTTCCTGCCAGAGGTCGAAATTAAACTTCTCTTCCCAGCTGTCAAAAAAACCACCTGCAAGAAACACTTCTTTAATTACCTCGGCAACCCTTGTGTCCCCTCGAGAGAGCAACCCTTCAACCAATGCCTGATAGTGGTTGTGAAAAGAAATTCTTACTCTTCTATCCTTTACTATTTTTTTTAAAAAGTCGGCCCTGCGCTTAGCTTCGTCTGGCATTATCTGTTTTTCCCACTGAAAAGGTGTGTGTGCCTTAGGCACAAAAGTTGAAACAGAAACGTTTAGTCTGAACTTTCCTTTAAGGTTACCCGAGAGATGCTTTTTAGCAAGTAAAATCGCTCGATCTATCAAGGCAGCAATACCTTCAATATCTTCTTCAGTTTCAGTTGGCAATCCGATCATAAAGTAAAACTTAAGCTTTTGAAAACCGTTCTCAAATGCTGCCACCAGCGCAGCCTCAATCTCTTCCTCGCGCAGATTTTTGTTGATAACCTTTCGCAACCTTTCGGTTCCAGCCTCAGGCGCAAAGGTCAGTGTTGCTTTCTTGCCAGTCTGCATACTACCAGCAAGCTTAACCGAAAAAGAATCAAGCCTCAGTGAAGGCAGCGAAATGGTAATCCGCCTTTCTCTGCAAAAATCACCAACCTTTTTAAGAAGCTCTTCCAGAGCCGTGTAGTCTGAGGTAGAGAGCGAAACGAAGCCGAGCTCGTCATACCCTGTGTTAAGCAAAAGTTCCTTAGCCTTTTCTGCAGCAGTATCGACCGGGATCTCCCTTACAGGTCTGTAAATAAAGCCTGCCTGGCAAAAACGGCATCCACCCCTGCAGCCACGTGAAATCTCAAGTTGAGCTCGCTCATGCACACACCTCACAGGAGGAACAAGCTGTTTCGTGTGAAGCGATAATTCAAGGTCTGGCAGTATAGCTTTGCGAACCCGTTTTTTCTCAAGGTTACCTTCCTTCTTGACAAATCCAGTAAAGTTTCCCTTCCCGTCGTATTCAAATTCGTAAAAGGCTGGAATAAAGGAAGCCTCAATTTCATGGTCGATTATATCCAGCAGGTGCTTTTTGCTTCTGAATCCGCGCCTTTTGAAATTTCGCACCAGCCGAAGCAGCTGAAGGAAAGGTTCCTCGCCGTCTCCGATAATAAAAACGTCAATAAATTTTGAGAGCGGAAGCGGATTAAAGGCTGCAGGCCCACCTGCAACCACCAGAGGAAGCGCTTCCTTTCTCTGCTCTGAATGAAGTTCGAGACCGGCAAGATCAAGCACATAAAGAACATTAGTAAAGTTCAGCTCCGTCTGGAGAGTAAAACCAATCAGGTCAAATTCGCGCAAGGGTTTCTGACTAACGCGGCTTTTCAGGTCCAGCTTTCTTTGTTTCAATCTCAATGCAAGGTCCTCACCAGGAGCATATGCTCTGTCAACAAAGGCAAAATCAAGCTGGTTTCCAAGGTAGTAAAGAATCTGGATACCTATGTTGGGCAACCCAACCTCATAAAGGTCCGGGTAAACAAGAACGGCAGATACCTCGAATTTATCCTTAATTACGGAGTTATGCTCCGGACCCAAATACTGTCCGGGTTTTTTTATCTGAAGCCAATCAAGGTAGTTTAAAACCCTGTCCATATGCTATTCTTCAAAAACCCTATCAAATAATGAGAAAAAAACAGCTGCAAACAAAAGAGAGATCCCTGCAAAATAGCTGCGCCTGACTTTAGGCATCTTTCGCTTTAAGACTTCACCAGCTAAAAGTGGCACAAAAGCTGCATATTTATAAACTTTTTTACTTCTGTCAATTTTTTTAATCAGGCTGGAAAAAACAGCTAAAAAATCATCGAGATAAAGAGGGACAACTACTGGAAAAGCGCCCAGAATACCAATGATCTTAATCAGATTGTCCAACAACAACCTGACCGCCATCTGTTTCCTTTTTCCATCATAGAGTCGCAGCTCGAGCCAGAAGGGAAGCGTTTCAAGCGGAAGGAGCGAAACCGGAAGCAACGATAGCACTTCAAGCAACCCAATTCTGGTATTTACTGCGCGGACCTTACACGGGTTAATTTTGCTCGATTCAGAAATCAATCTGGCAACAATCTCTGAGTCCTTACCGTAAAGGATGACGAGGTACCTGAAGGTTAACATTCTTAAAGCCTCAACTGCAAAGGTCACGCTGCTTGCTTCAACAACAGGGTCGTTGGAGTAAATTAAAACCAGATCAGCGCTTTCAATTCTTAAAGCTACGTCCTCATCGATGTCTATGATCTGCTTGAGGTCAATCCAGCTTAAATCGGCATTATTATTTGCTCCAAGAAATGCAGCTAACTCATTAAAGACATCAGCAGAAGAACCTATGATTAACAGCTGTGGCTTCCTGAAATTATAGGCTTCCAGCTTCTTATAAGCTTTAACAACTGGCACTAACTCTGTAAGGAGCCTGCGCATTTGCATTAATCTACACCGGCTTTCTATGAACCCAAAAGCTTTCCATGATTCCCAGGCAGATCATGTTTACGAGAAAAAAGCTGCCTCCATAACTAACAAACGGCAGCGGAATACCTGTCACAGGCATTATACCAAGATTCATGCCCACATTAACCAGAATGTGAAAAACAAGAATGAAGGCATAGGCAAAGGTAAATAACTTACCCGTCTTTTCAGCGAGCTGACTGCTGATGATAAACAGTCGCGAAATCAAAGCAAAATAAAGCAAAAGAAGAAGCACTGATCCTATAAAACCTGTTTCCTCACCAATAACCGAAAATATAAAGTCAGTCTGACGTTCAGGCACAAAACGAAGCGCTGATTGTGTTCCTGAAAAAATACCCTTACCTTTAAATCCGCCCGAACCTACGGCAATCTTTGCCTGGATTATGTTATAGCCGGGTCCTTTAAGGTCAGAAGCTGGGTTCAGGAACACAGTAAGCCTTTTAAGCTGATAATCATGCAATAACTCGAATTTTACTGCCACCGCAAACAAAAGAAGAAAAACAAGAATAAATACGACCAGATGTTCAGACTTAGCCCCCGCAGCAAAAACAATCGCAAACCAGCTTGCCAGCAGCACCACAGTAGTTCCAAGGTCAGGCTGAATAAAGATAAGTGCAGCCGGTATTCCAACCAGCATAAGAGACTGCAACAATTCAACAAAATTAGGTTCTCTATCTTTAATCCTTGAAAAAAAGCTTGCCAGAAATAACAGCACGGCTGCTTTTGCAAATTCAGAAGGCTGAATAGAAAAAGGTCCGAGGTCTATCCATCTGGCAGCCCCCATGCGTTCAGAGCCGGCAATGAGCACGATAACAAGTAGTAAATTTACAAACAGATACACAAGCAAACTAAACGACTCAAACCTGCGTATATTTACAAAAGATAGCAGGAAAAACACGGTGTAACCAATGAGTATCCACAAAAGTTGTCTGTTTACAAAATATGATGAAGGAAGCTCTTTTACCCCTCCTCTGGTTGCCGATGCAATCATGACAAGGCCAAAAACGGCCAGGGCAAGGGAAATTATCAGCAAACTAAAATCAAGTTTTTTAACCTTGCTTAAGCTTTTCTCTCTCATCTTGAAACATCAACAGCCTTTACAAGGTCATTTTCAGGTATACCAAACAGTGACGCCAAAATCAATCGCACGGCAGGCGCAGCCACCTCACCGCCATGCCCGCCCTGTTCAATTACCACACAAACTGCATATTGAGGGTTTTCTGCAGGCGCATAGCCTACAAACCAGGAATAATCGTCCCTCCCAAATACCTGTGACGTGCCAGTTTTGCCCGCTACTTCTATAGGAAACCCCGCAAAGGCTGTTTTTGCGGTGCCACTCAGGACAGCTTCTCTAAGGCCTTTTCTAACTATCCTCAAAGCCGCGGGGTTGAAGTTAACCTCAAAATCAAGCTCTGGTTTTTCACTTCGCAAAACTGTGCCTGACTGATCAACCACTTTTTCAAGAAAATATGGACGGTAAAACTTCCCCCCGTTGGCTATAGCCGCATAAAATCTTACAACCTGGATAGGTGTAACAAGAAGGTCTCCCTGCCCTATAGCAAGATTCACCGTATCTCCTGGATGCCAGATTTGGTTTTCGCGGTTCTTAAAATAGTTCTTCTTCCACTCTTTGTCAGGAACTCTGCCCTGAATTTCACCAATTTCAATGCCTGTTTTGCTGCCAAAATTAAGTTTCCTTGCCGTAGCCTGCAGCTGTTCCCCTTTAAGCTTATAAAGCCTGTATCCGAGCTCGTAAAATACAATATCGCAGGAATCAGCGATACTCCTTATGAGGCCGATTGTCCCATGACCTGACTTGCGCCAGCACGACTTGGGCCAATCCTTACCAAATCCGTACCATTTTCCAGCACAGTAAAAACTTTCTCCTAAAAAGGTCACTCTGTTGTCAAAGGCACTAAACAAAGTTACGGGTTTAAAAGTGGATCCGGGAGCATAACCGGTCTTTGTAGCTCTGTTTAACAAGGGATACCCGCTGTCTGGGGCAGTTAGCTGTTTCCAGATCTCCGGGTCAACCCCGGTCACAAATAGATTAGGATCATAATCAGGGTAGCTGGCAAGTGCAATTATTTTTCCAGTATTGACCTCCATAACCACGGCAGCACCGGCATTTGCCTTTCTGTGTCCAAGCTTTCTGGCTCTTTCAATTGCTTTCTTCAAAGCAATCTCTGCCTGCTGCTGTATCTTATAGTCAATGGTCAAATAAACGTCTTTGCCGCTTTTTGCAGGTTCAGTGGATACCACCCTTCTGATGTTTCCCAGTGCGTCAACCTCGTAAACAATACTGCCTTTTTGACCGCGCAAAAAACTGTCGTAAACGCGCTCTATGCCCGTTTTACCCACAATATCGCCTGGCTCAGCGTTCTCAAATTCCCTTGAATTAAGCTCCTCTTCTGATATTTCGCCCACATAGCCTATAATGTGTGAAGCTAGGTTTTTGTGGGGATAATATCTCAGAGCAAGGTAATCAATGGTGATTCCGGGAAATTCTTCGCTGCGCTCTTTTAAATAAGAAACTTGATCAATCGTTAAATCTCTGGCAACTAAAACATTTTCTCCAATAGAAAAGGAAGCCTTTAGAGCCTTTCTTAGAAGTGCCCCATCGGTGGTATTAAGTGCCAGTGCAAGTTTCTTAAAAAGATCTCTGTCTTTAATCCTGTTTTTATCAACAAAAACTGCAAATGAAAAACGGTTCTTTGCCAGAACCTCACCATTGCGATCGCAAATTTTGCCCCTCAGAGCAGGAGTTTTTACCTCACGCAGCCGATTTTCCTCAGCAAGACCTGCGTAATACTCATGATGCACAATCTGAAGAAACCAGAGCCGGAGTACAAGTACCGCAAAAACAAGTACAGTGAACCAGACAGCAAAAGTAAGTCTTAATTCAAACTGTTTCGACCAATCATATTTTCCTTTGGACTGCTTCTTTCCAAGCATTTAAGCCCTTCTCACAAGCTGTAAATAAAAAGCACCCAGAATCCCTGTCCATAGAGCTGCGGATAAAAATGAACGCAGATCAGTTGTTACTATTAAGGTCCCATCAATTAGAGCATGTGCAACCAGAATGAT
>Ga0197143_1000290_pt1 | contig 58676 bp, 57 predicted proteins | sample GBS70_MetaG_FD_148603 | JGI IMG/M metagenome (GOLD analysis project Ga0197143, IMG submission 148603) | Sediment microbial communities from Great Boiling Springs, Gerlach, Nevada, United States - GBS 70_MetaG | ecosystem: Environmental > Aquatic > Thermal springs > Hot (42-90C) > Sediment... | reverse complement strand
GTTCACCCTGGCCGTCCTGCTGATGCTGGCCTGGAAGAACGCCGGCTGGATTGGGCTCGACCGGTGGCTCCTGCCGGCCCTGGGCACCCCCTGGCAGCCGGGAAAGGTTGCCCTCGGGCGCCGTCCGACAGCTTGAGCCCGCCTGAAGCCATCATTCGGCAGGGGGACGGTCAGTAACCGTCCCCCTGCTCGTTATTGGGAGGTCCCGGAGCCCGGGGGTTTTGGAGTTTCTCGGGAACGGTTAACAAAAAAGCCCTGGTGCGGACCCGGTTTGGGGACAACCGCCGCCGGGGCCGATGTGGTATAATGCTCGTTGAGAAAAAGGTGACACGAGAGGGGTAAACGCAAGAAACCTCCGGCAAGGAGCCAAGGAGCCAATGCTGACTAAAGAGCGCAAGCAGGAGATAATCGAGCAGTTCAAGCTTCACCCGGGCGACACCGGGTCGCCGGAGGTGCAGATTGCCCTCCTGACCGAGCGGATAAAGCAGGTTGCCGAGCACCTGAGGACCCACCGCAAGGACTTCCACTCCCGACGGGGCCTTATGATGATGGTGGGTCAGCGGCGCAGGCTCCTGCGCTACCTTCGCCAGGAGGACCCCGCCCGCTACCAGGCCCTGGTAGCGCGCCTCGGCCTGCGGCAGTGACCGGCGACGGCCCGTTACCGCCCTTAGCGGACGTCCCGAATCCGGGGCACCCTGGCGAGCTACCCGCAAGCCCCTCTTACGGTCACCGGTTGGGAGGTACGTAGCGCGATGGTAATGGTCACACCCAAACAGTTCGAGGTCCTGGTCGCAGACCGCCCCCTGCGGATCGAAACGGGCAAGCTAGCTTACCAGGCAAACGGTTCGGTCCTGGTCCAGTACGGCGAAACGGTGGTCCTGGTAACGGCCTGTATGAGCCCGACCCCCCGAGAGGGGGTTGACTTTTTCCCCCTGACCGTTGACTTCGAGGAGCGGCTCTACGCCGCCGGGAAGATCCCGGGCAGTTACTGGCGCCGGGAAGGCCGACCGACCCCCGAGGCCATCCTCTGGGCCCGCCTCACCGACCGGCCCATCCGTCCCCTCTTCCCCAAGGGTCTGCGCAACGACGTCCAGGTGGTGACCACCACCCTGTCGGTCGACATGGAAAACTCCCCCGACATCCTCTCGATCATCGGGGCGTCGGCGGCCCTCTGCATCTCGGATATTCCCTTCGACAAGCCCATCGGGGCGGTCCGGGTCGGGTATATCAACGGCCAGTTCGTGATTAATCCCACGACCTCGGAGCAGGCCTACAGCTCCCTGGACCTGGTGGTGGCCGGGACCCGGGATGCGGTGGTGATGGTTGAGGCCGGGGCCCGGGAGGTTCCCGAAGAGGTTATTATCGAGGGGATAAGGTTCGGCCACCAGGCCCTCCAGCCCCTCATCGACCTGCAGGAAGAGATGGTTCGGGCCGTGGGCAAGCCGAAGCTCACCCCCGAGCTCCTGCTGGTGCCCGAGGAGGTGCTCGCCGCCGCGGCCGAGTTCCTTGGGGACCGGCTCATCGAGGCTGCCTACGTCCCGGACAAGACCGCCCGGGAAAAGGCCCTGGACGAGCTTAAGCGCCAGCTCGAAGAGCACTTCACCGGCATCTACGACCCGGTCCACCTTGGGCTCGCCTTCGACGCCCGCCTCAAGGAGGTGGTGCGGCGGCGAATCCTGGAGGAGAATATCCGGCCCGACGGCCGGGGTCCGAAGGATATCCGGCCCATCTCGGCCGAGGTAAGCGTCCTGCCCCGAACCCACGGCTCCGGCCTCTTTACCCGGGGTCAGACCCAGGTGCTCAGCACGGTAACCCTCGGGTCCCTGAGCGAGATGCGGGAGCTGGACTGGGTCGGGCCGGAGGAGTTTAAGCGCTTCATGCACCACTACAACTTCCCGCCCTACAGCACCGGCGAGGTTCGGCGGATCGGCCCGCCCAGCCGGCGGGAGATCGGCCACGGCGCCCTGGTGGAGCGGGCCCTCCAGGCGGTAATCCCCGGGGAGGAGGAGTTCCCCTACACCATTCGGGTCGTTTCGGAGGTGCTCAGCTCCAACGGCAGCACCTCGATGGCCAGCGTCTGCGGCTCGACCCTGGCCCTGATGGACGCCGGGGTGCCCATTAAGGCCCCGGTGGCCGGCATCGCCATGGGCCTGGTGATGGGCGAAGATGGCCGCTACTCCATCCTCACCGACATCCAGGGAATCGAGGACGCCCTGGGGGATATGGACTTTAAGGTTGCCGGGACCGCCCAGGGGGTCACTGCCCTCCAGATGGACATCAAGGTAGCCGGCCTGACCTACGACATCCTTAAAGAGGCCCTCGACCAGGCCCGGGAGGCCCGGCTTTACATCCTCTCCCGCATGCAGGAGACCATCTCCGAGGTCCGGCCGGAGCTGAGCAAGTACGCCCCCCGGATGTACAAGATTCAGATTAATCCTGACAAGATCCGGAATGTCATCGGCCCGGGCGGGAAGACCATCCGAAGCATCATCGACAAGACCAAGACCACCATCGACATCCACGACGACGGCACCGTAATCATCGGGGCCACCAACGCCGAGAACGCCCAGAAGGCCATCCAGATGATCGAGGCCCTGACCCGGGACGTGGAGGTGGGGGCCATCTACACCGGCCGGGTCACCCGGATCCTGCCTTTTGGGGCCTTCGTGGAGATCCTGCCCGGCAAAGAGGGCCTTATCCACATCAGCGAGCTGGCCCCGGAACGGGTGAGCCGGGTTGAGGACGTGGTGAAGGTCGGGGACGAGGTGACGGTGATGGTCACCGAGATCGACCGGCTGGGGCGGATCAACCTCTCCCGCCGGGCGGTTCTGACCGGGGAGCCCCCCCGCCCCCGGCCCGCCGGCCCGCCCCCGAGACCCGGGGCGGGCGGCCGGGAGCGGCCGGCGCCCCGCCGACCCGGGGGCGAACGGCGGAGTCCGGCCCCGGCCGGCGAGAGGTCCGGCCAGCGGCCCCAGAACCGGCGGCCCTCCGGACCCCGGCCGGAAGGCCGGCCCGGTCCCCGGCCACCCCGGGAGACGGGGTAGTCCCGGCCCCTAGGGGGTAATAACCCGGAATCCCCCCGGTTCCCCGACGATGACCAGGCTGGTCAGGCCGAGGAAGAGGCCGCAGTCCACCACCCCCGGAAGCCGCTTGACCTCCGCTTCGAGGGCATAGGGCTCCCGGATCTCGGTGAACCGGCAGTCGATGATATAGTTGCCGTTGTCGGACCGGTAAGGCCGGTCGCCCCGCATCCGGAGGCGGGGCTGGCAGCCGAACTGGGCCAGGGCCAGCTCCACCCGCTTCCAGCCGAAGGGTATAACCTCGACGGGCAGGTCGGCCCGGGAGCCCAGGATGGGCACCAGCTTTGTCTGGTCGACGACGATGATCAGCCGCCGGGAGGCGTAGGCCAGGATCTTCTCCCGCACCAGCGCCCCACCCCGCCCCTTGATCAGGTTCAGGTTGGGGTCCACCTCGTCGGCCCCGTCAACGGTCAGGTCCAGCTCGGGATACTCCTCCAGGGTCGCCAGCGGGATTCCCAACCGGCGGGCCCATCGTTCCGTCTGCCGCGACGACGGCACCCCTTTCACCTTCAGCCCCTGCTTTACCTTAGCCGAGATGGCCGCCAGGGCGTGGTAAACGGTGGAGCCGCTGCCCAGGCCGATGACCATCCCGTCTTCGACGTACTCGGCCGCCTCGTAGCCGGCGTGCCGCTTGGCGGCTTCCAGGGGGTCACGCATCCCGGCGGGCCGCTTCTTTTCGCTCAATCTTTTCAAAAATCCGCCGAACCTCGTCGGCCCTGGGCCGGCGGGGGTGAATCGGGGAGGGGGCGCCCTTCCGGGTCATCATCCGGACGGCCGTCGGTAGCTCCGGCAGGAGAGCAACCGGATTCCAGCCGTACGACTTGGGCACCAGGGTGAACTCGTCCAGCCAGCCGGTCTCTTTCACCGACTCGGCAAAGGCCCGGCTGTGGCGGGAGCCGTTATTATCCGTAATCCCGGCCTCCATCGCCAGCCGCCGGAGCCGCAAGATCTGCTCCATCGGCTTGACATCCTTGGGGCAGACCTGGACGCAGTAAAAGCAGTGGGTGCAGTCCCAGATGCCGTGGGGCTTGCTGAGCTCCCGGAGCCGCTCGGTGGTGCGGCCGTCCCGGGGGTCCCGAACCATCCAGCTGGCCCGGGCCAGGGCCGCCGGGCCCAGAAAGTTTATGTCGATTTCATCCACGGTGCAGTCGGAGAAACAGGCCCCGCACATGATGCACCGGACCGCCTCCCAGAGTTCTTCCACCCGCTCGGGGGGAATGCGGTACTCCTGGCGGGGCTCGACCCGGGCCGGGTCGGGCTCGATGTAGGGGGTCACCGCCCGCAGGTGGTGCCAGAAGGGCTCCATATTGACCACCAGGTCCTTGGCGACGGGCATATTCCCCATGGGCTCGACGGTGACCAGGCCGTCCTTGACCGCCTTGCGGAGGGCGGTTTTACAGGCGAGGCCGGCCAGGCCGTTTATTCGCATCCCGCAGGACCCGCAGATGGCCATCCGGCAGGAGTAGCGGAAGGCCAGGGTGCCGTCGATGCGCTCCCGGAGGGTGATGAGGGCGTCCAGGACGGTGAAGTGGTCCGGGACGTCCAGGGTATAGTCCTGGAAGCGGGGCTCCAGGTCCGTCTCCGGGTTAAACCGGCGCACCCGCAGGGTCACCTGCATCTACAAGGCCTCCCGCTCCTCAGTATACCCGGGCCGCCGGGGGCCAGCGGGTGATTTTCACCGGCAGGTAATCCAGGTGCAGCTCCCCTTCCGGGTCCCGGCGGACGACGGTGTGTTTAAGCCAGTTTTCGTCGTCCCGGGCCGGGTGGTCCCGCCGGTAGTGGGCCCCCCGACTCTCCCGCCGGGCCAGGCCCGACACCACCACCGCCTCGGCCACATCCAGCAGAAATCCCAGCTCGATGGCGCTAACCAGGTCGTAGTTATAGACCCGACCCCGGTCGTCCAGCCAGATGCTGTTGTAACGCTCCTGGAGCTCTCTCACCACGGCCAGGCAGTGGCGCATCTGCTCCTCCGTCCGGAAGATGCCCATCTCCCGGTTCATGGTCTCGGCCAGGACATCCCGCAGGGTCGCCCACCGTTCGCCCTCGGTGCGGGAGACCAGCCGGCCGAGGGCCCGCTCGGCATCCCGCACCCGGGCCTCCGAGACCTCGACGGGGCTGTTCTGGTTCCTGGCAAACTCGGCCGCATCCTCCCCGGCCCGGCGGCCGAAGACCAGCAGCTCCAGCAGGGCGTTGCCCCCGAGGCGGTTGGCCCCGTGGACGGAGACGCAGGCGCATTCGCCCACGGCGTAGAGGCCGGGGATGGTGGTCCGGCCCGCCAGGTCGGTGTGGATCCCGCCCATGAAGTAGTGGACCCCGGGCCGGACCGGGATGGGCTCGTAGACCGGGTCCGCCCCGGCAAAGGTGATCCCCAGCTCCCGGGTCTGGGGCAGGCGGGACATTATCTTCTCTTCGCCCAGGTGGCGCAGGTCCAGTAGGACGCAGCCGTTAACCCCCCGGCCCTCGTCGATTTCGGTCTGCTCGGCCCGGGAGACCACATCCCGGCTGGCCAGCTCCATCATCCTGGGGGCGTAGCGGGCCATAAACCGCTCCCCCAGGGCGTTTATGAGATAGCCGCCTTCGCCCCGGACGCCTTCGGTTATGAGGATGCCGCTGCCCGGGAGGGTGGTGGGGTGAAACTGCACCATCTCCATATCTTTAAGGAGGGCGCCGTTGCGCAGGGCGATGGCCATGCCGTCCCCGGTGCAGATGTAGGCATTGGTGGTGTTGGCGTACATCCGGCCGGCCCCGCCGGTGGCGAAGATTACGGCCCTGGCCCCAATGGCGTGGACCGCCCCCGTCGGGATCTCGTAGGCGATAATTCCGGCGCAGACCCCGTCTTCGACGAGGAGGTCTAAGGCGAGCCACTCCTCGTAGACCTTTACCCGGTGTTTAAGGAGCTGCTGATAGAGGGTGTGAAGGAGGACGTGGCCGGTGGTGTCCCCGGCGAAGGCCGTCCGGGGGATGGGCATCGCCCCGAAGGGGCGCAGGAGAAAACGGCCGTCGGGTCCCCGGCTGAAGACGGCGCCCATGTGGTCCAGCTCGTAGACGGCATCGGGGCCTTCCCGGGTCAAGACTTCCACGGCGTCCTGGTCGGCCAGCCAGTCCGAGCCCTTGATGGTGTCGTAGGCGTGGTTCTCCCAGGAGTCCTCCTCGGAGAAGGCGGCGTTGATTCCGCCCTCGGCCGCCCCGGTGTGGCTCCGGAGCGGGTGGACCTTGCTCAAGATGGCTACATCCACGCCGGCCTGGGCGGCGGCCAGGGCGGCCCGCATCCCCGCCCCGCCGGCCCCGACCACCAGCACATCGTGCCTGAGCATTTGCCATCCCCCTCAGACTTTTACCGAAAGCCGCTCCAGGGTCGGCAGGGCCGAAACCACGTGCCGGTGCAGCCGCAGCTCCTTCGGGTCGAAGCCCAGGGCCAGGCCCAGGAGCTGGGGCAGGTGCAGAACCGGCAGCCGGACGCCCGGGTCCCGGTATTTGGCGGCCTCCGGCTGGTAGGCGTCCAGGTTCAGGTGGCAGAGGGGGCACGGGGTGACCATCAGGTCGGCCCCCCGGCGCCGGGCGTCGGTGAGGTGGGTTCCGGCCATCATCAGGGAGTTGCGCCGGTTCATGGTGAGGATGGGGAAGCCGCAACACTTATACTCCCCCGGAAATTCCACCGGCTCGGCCCCCAGGACCCCGATAACCCGTTCTAAATATTTCAGCCGCTCCGGCCTTTCGTCGGTGCCTACCACCCAGCTCGGGCGCAGGATATAACAGCCGTAGAAGGAGGCGACCTTTAGCCCCCGAAGGGGGCGAACCACCAGCTGCCGGAGCCGGTCGAGGCCGACATTCTCGACCAGAACCCAGAGGAGGTGGACGGCCTGGGCGGTGCCCCGGTAGTTATAGCCCTGGTCGGCCAGGTTCTGGTTGATCTTTGCCCGCCAGCCGTCGTCCCGGTTAAGGCGGTAGAGGGCGGCGCTGAAGACGCCCTGGCAGGTGCTGCAGATGGTGAGGATGGGCAGGCCGAGCCGCTCGGCCATGGCGAAGGTGCGGGCGTTGAGGGTATCGGCCAGCTCCAGGTTCCGCTCCTGGAGGACACCGGCCCCGGTGCAGGAAGCCTCCCGAAGCTCGACGAATTCAAACCCGAGCTTGCCGGCGACCTTCTCCATGGCCACCGAAAGCTCCGGGCAGGCCCCCCGTGAGACACACCCCGGGTAATAGGCAAAACGTAGCGGCGTCGTCATCATCTACCGCCTTTTCGGTTAAATGGCCGAAAACCCGGACGCAGCCGACGTTATTCTAGAACGGCCTAACCCCTCCCGTCAAATTTGACGGGGCCGGGAGGTTCTGTTAAACTTGGGCGGAAACGCCTAGACAACCGAATATCGGCCCGGGACAATCCCGGAAAGGCCGGGCCCTTTCCGGGGTGCAAAGGGGAAGTGGGTGAGAATCCCACGCTGACGCGCAACTGTGACCGGCCGCGCACCCGGCGGTCCGGAAGCCAGACCTCCCGTCCCGGGCAGCCGAACTCCTTCGCGGATTGAGGGTGAGGCAACCAAGAGCCCTTGCTTCCGTCGGAGAAGGGCTTTTTTGTTGCCTCCTAGGCTAACAGGAGGTGTAACTATGTTTTACCGTGGTCTGCCCCTTCGGGCCTTCGGCCGACGGGTGCGGGGTTTCTGGCTTCTGTTAATTCTGCTCCTGGCCGCCTGCGCCCCGCCCCAGGGCGCCCCGGCCCCCCAGCCCCCGTCCCCGCCGGCCCCCGCTTTTCCGGCCACCGTCACCGACGATGACGGCCAGACGGTGACCATCGAGCGGGAGCCCCAGCGGCTCATTACCCTGGCCCCCAGCAACACCGAAATCGTCTACGCCCTCGGCATCGGCGACCGGCTGGTCGCCGTAAGCGACTATTCGGATTACCCCCCTGAGGCCGCCGCCAAGCCCGAGGTCGGCTACATCCGGGTCGACATCGAGCGGGTTATCGCTTACAACCCCGACCTCATCCTGGCCACCGGCGCCCACCGCCAGCAGGTGACCCCCCAGCTTCGGCAGCGGGGCCTGAAGGTGATTACCCTCGACCCCAAAAACATCGACCACCTATTTGACAACATCCTGCTGGTGGGCCGGGCCACCGGCCAGACGGCCGCGGCCGAGAAGCTGGTGGCCGACCTAAAGGCCAGGGTCCAGCAAATTGAGGCGAAAGTCCGGCAGGCTAAAACCCGCCCCCGGGTCTTTTTTGAGCTGGATAAGAGTCTTTTTACCGTCGGCCCGGGAAGCTTTATCCACGACATGATCGTCCGGGCCGGGGGCGAGAACATCGCCGGGGACGCCGACCGCCCTTACCCCCAGCTCAGCCTGGAGGTGCTCCTTCAGCGGGACCCCGAGGTGATCATCATCACCGATATCGGCCCCTACGGGGGCGAGACCCCCGAATCGGTCCGGGCCCGGCCCGGCTGGCAGACCATCTCGGCCGTCAAAAACGACCGGATCGTGCCCATCAACCCGGACCTGGTCAACCGCCCGGGGCCCCGCATCGTCGACGGCTTTGAGGCCATCGCCCGGGCCCTCCACCCGGAGGTGTTCAGTTGACGGCCGGTGTCCACGGCCGGCCGATTCCCACCGCCCGCCGGCGTACCCTTCCGGCCGCCCTGCTTCTGGTCGGCCTGGTGGTGGCCGTCGGGCTGCTGGCGGTGAGTTTCGGGCCGGTGCGGATCCCGGTGCCCACCGTCTGGGCCATTATCCTTAACCGGCTCATCTCGGGGCTTATCGAGCCCGACTGGCCCCCAACCCTGGCCACCATCGTCTTGGACGTTCGGCTGCCCCGGGTCATCCTGGCTGGGCTGGTGGGCTCGGCCCTGGCCGCCGCCGGGGCCACTTACCAGGGCCTCTTTCGCAACCCCCTGGCCGACCCCTACATCCTGGGGGTGGCGTCGGGGGCCGCCCTGGGGGCAAGCCTGGCCATTGTCGCCCTGCCTCCGACCCCCCTGCCCGTAAGCCCGGTCCCGGCCCTGGCCTTCACCGGGGCCGTCCTGGCCGTGGCCGCCGTTTACCTGCTGGGGCGGGTGGACCACCGCCTCCCCACCACCACCCTCATCCTGGCCGGGGTTGCCGTCGGCAGCTTTCTTTCGGCCCTCAACACTTATGTCATGATCTTAGGGGGCAATCGCATTGTCCAGGTTATCGCCTGGCTCCTCGGCGGGTTTACCGGGGCCACCTGGTTCCAGGTGACCCTGATGCTACCCTACCTGCTGGCCGGGCTCCTGGTGCTCATCGCCTTCGGCTACCGGCTCAACGTTTTGCAGTTGGAGGACGAGGAGGCCCGCCAGCTGGGGGTGGACGTGGACCGGCTCAGGCTTCTGCTGGCCGTAGGCGGCGCTTTAATAACGGCCGCGGCGGTGGCCGTAAGCGGCATCATCGGGTTTGTCGGCCTGGTGGTGCCCCACCTGGTCCGCCTGGTCTTCGGGCCCAATTACCGCACCCTTCTCCCCCTGACGGCCCTGGCCGGGGCCGGCTTTATGGTCCTGGCCGACCTGGCCGCCCGCACCCTCCTGAGCCCGGTGGAGGTGCCGGTGGGGGTGGTGACGGCCTTTGTCGGCGGGCCTTTTTTCCTCTTTCTGCTTCAGCGGCGCAAGCGGGAGGTCTTCTGATGCTGGAGGTTCGGGGACTCCGGGTAGCCTACGGCGACCGGGTCGTCCTGGCCGGCGTCGACCTGACGGTCCGGCCGGGGGAGCTGGTGGGCCTCATCGGACCCAATGCGGCCGGCAAATCGACCCTGCTTCGGGCCGTGGCCGGCACCGGCCCCTACTCGGGAGAGGTCCTGGTCTGCGGACAGGACCAGCGTCGGCTTTCCCGGCGGGAGCTGGCGCGGCTGGTGGCCGTCGTCCCCCAGAGCCCGACCCTGCCGCCCCTCTTTACGGTGGCGGAGGTGGTGATGCTGGGCCGGACCCCCTACCTGAACTGGCTGGGCTGGGAGCGTCCGGAAGACTGGGCCGCCGTCGGGCGGGCCCTGGGGCTTACCGGCCTCACGGAGCTGGCCCACCGGCCGGTGGGCCAGCTTTCGGGGGGCGAGCGTCAGCGGGTGGTCATCGCCCGGGCCCTGGCCCAGGAGCCCCGAATCCTGCTGCTGGACGAGCCTTTAAATAATTTAGATATCGCCCACCAGGTGAAAATAATCCGGCTGGTGCGGCGTCTGGCCCGGGAGGAGGGCCTTGCGGTGGTTCTCACCGCCCACGACCTCAGCCTCGTGGCCCAGGCCGCCGACCGGGTCGTCCTGCTCAACCGGGGGCGGATTGCGGCCGAGGGCACCCCGGCCGAAGTGGTCCGCCGGGAGCTCCTCCGGCAGGTTTACGGCACCGATGTGGCCGTCTGGCCGGACCCGGTTACCGGCCGGCCGGTGGCCCTGGTCCGGGTGGGCGCCTGTGAGGAGGGGGCCGATGGGGACGGAGGCTAAGCGCCGGGGGCTGGTCATCGTAAACACCGGCGACGGCAAGGGGAAGACCACCGCCGCCCTGGGCATCCTGATGCGGGCCTGGGGCCGGGGAATGCGGGTGGTAATGGTCCAGTGGGTCAAGCACCGGACGGGCAACTGGGGGGAGATTCGGGCGGCCAAAAAGATGGGGGTCGAGGTCATCCCCATGGGGGCCGGGTTCACCTGGATTCCCAAGAAAGAGCCCGACACCGACGCCCGCCTCGCCCGGGAGGCCTGGGCCCTGGCCCGGGAAAAGGTCCTCTCCGACCAGTACGACGTCGTCATCCTCGACGAGATAACCTACGCCCTTAACTACGGCTGGCTCGACCTGGAAGAAGTCCTCGACGTCCTCCGGCGCCGGCCGCCCCGCCTGCACGTGGTCCTCACCGGCCGGAATGCGCCCCAGGAGCTCATCGACTTTGCCGACCTGGTCACCGAGATGCGGCTGGTTAAGCACCCCTACCGGGACCAGGGGGTCCCGGCCCAGCCGGGCATCGAGTTTTAAAATGACCCGGCTGCCCGACCGGCCCATTCCACCCCCCGACCCGACCGCCATCCGGCTTGCCCGCCGCCGTCAGCGCCAGCTCACCAAGCCGCCGGGAAGCCTCGGTCGGCTGGAGGAGCTGGCCGTCCGCATTGCCGGCCTGACGGCCAACCCGGTACCCTTTCTGGACCAAAAGGTCGTTTTCGTGCTGGCCGCCGACCACGGGGTGGCCCGCCTGGGGGTGAGCGCCTACCCCCAGGCGGTGACCGCCCAGATGGTGGCCAATTTCCTGGCCGGGGGCGCGGCCATAAACGCCCTGGCCCGGGCGGCCGGTGCCCGGGTGGTCGTGGCCGATTTTGGGGTGATAAACCCGCCCACCCACCCGGAGCTCCGGGCCTACTCCCTGGGGCCGGGAACGGCCGATTTTACAACCGGCCCGGCGATGACCCGGGAGCAGGCCGTGGCCGCCGTCGAAAGGGGCATCGCCCTGCTGGAATCCGAGCTTGGGCCCGGCCTTGACCTGGTGGGGACCGGGGAGATGGGTATCGGCAACACCACCGCCGCCGCGGCGGTGGTCTCGGCCCTTCTGGGGGTTCCCCCCGAGGCCGCCGTCGGCCGGGGCACCGGCCTCGACCGGGCCGGGGTTCGGCACAAGGCCGGGGTGGTCGAGGCGGCCCTTCGCCATAACCGCCCGGACCCGGCCGACCCCCTGGACGTCCTTGCCAAGGTCGGGGGCTTCGAAATCGGGGGCCTGGTCGGGTTAATTTTTGGGGCCGCCGCCCGGCGCAAGCCGGTGGTCCTCGACGGCTACATCACCGGGGCGGCCGCCCTCCTGGCCGTCCGCCTCTGTCCGGCCGTAAGGCCCTACCTTATCGCCTCCCACCGGTCGGCCGAGCCCGGCCACCGGCTGGTCCTCCGGGCCCTGGGACTCCGACCCCTTCTCGACCTGGGGCTGCGCCTCGGGGAGGGCACCGGGGCGGCCCTGGGCTTTATGCTCATCGACGCCGCCCTCCGGGCCCACCGGGAGATGCGAACCTTTGCCGAGGCGGGGGTTTCCGACCGGCCTTGAAGGGTCTGCTCGCCGCCCTGAGCTTTCTTACAATTTTGCCCCTCGGCCCTAAGGGGCCGTGGCCGGGCCTCGGGCCCGCCCTCCCCCACTTTCCCCTGGCGGGCCTCGCCATCGGCCTGTTTCTGCTCTTGGCCGACCTGGGCCTTTCGGGCCTGCTCGGAACCTACGGCCGGGCGGCCTTCCTCGTGGCCCTCTGGGCGGCCCTCACCGGCGGCCTTCACCTGGAGGGGCTAGCCGACGCCGCCGACGGGTTGCTGGGGAGCCGCCCGGCCCGGGAGCGCCTCGAAATCATGCGGGACCCTGCCGTCGGGGCCTTCGGGGCCGCGGCCGTGGGCCTGGGGCTCCTGCTCAAATTCGGCCTCCTGGCCGACCTGCCCGGCCAGCCTCCCCGCCCGGCCCTGGTCGTAACGCCTATGGCCGCCCGCTACGGGGTTCTGGGGCCGATAAGCCTCTTCCCCTACGCCCGGCCCCAGGGACTGGGCTACGGCCTGAGAAAGCCCGCCGCCCGGGCCTTCGGCCTCGTTACCCTGCCGGTCCTGGCCGCGGGCTACCTGCTGGCCGGTCCCCCCGCCCTGATGGCCACGGCCCTCGCCCTGGGGGCCGGGCTGGGCCTGGGCCTTTTCGCCCGCCGGCGGCTCGGCGGCCTCACCGGGGACGTTTACGGCGCGATTATTGAACTCGGGGAGGTGTTCGCCCTGGCCGGATTCGTCGCCTGGGAGGCCATCGGGTGACGGTGCCCAGGGTTGTTATCGGGGGGGTAAGCAGCGGCGTCGGCAAGACCACCATCGCCGCGGGCATAATCGCCGCCCTGCGCCGGCGGGGGCTGAAGGTTCAGCCTTTTAAGGTCGGACCCGACTACATCGACCCCGGCTACCTCACGGCCGCGGCCGGCCGGCCCGCCCGCAACCTGGACGGCTGGCTCATTCCCCCCGGCCGGCTCGGCTGGGTTTTTGACCGGGCCTGCCGGGGGGCGGACGTGGCCGTGGTGGAGGGGGTGATGGGCTTTTTCGACGGCAAATCCGCTCTGGACGAGGCCGGGAGCACCGCCCAGGTGGCCAGGCTGTTCGGGGCCCCGGCCGTCATCGTCATCGACGTCCGGGCGATGGCCCGGAGCGCCGCGGCCGTGGCCCTGGGCTTTGCCCGGCTGGACCCCGAAGTCAACGTCGCCGGCTTTATCCTGAACCGGGTGGGGAGCCCCCGACACCTGGAGTGGACCCGGCGGGCGGTCGAGACGGCCACCGGCCTGCCGGTCCTGGGCGGCCTGCCCGAAGCACCCGAGCTGGCGGTGCCCGAGCGGCACCTGGGGCTGATGACCGCGGCCGAGCAGGAGGCGGTGGAGGGCCTCATCCAACGGCTGGCCGAAAGGGTCTCGGCCGCGCTGGACCTGGACCGACTGCTGGCCATCGCCCGGCAGGCCGGCCCCCTGCCTCCCCCCGAAGCCCTGGCCCTGCCCCGCCCCCGACGGCCGGTAAGGGTCGGGGTCGCCCGGGACCGGGCCTTCAGCTTTTACTACCCGGACAACCTGGACCTCCTCCGGGAGCTGGGGGCCGAGCTGGTGGACTTCAGCCCCCTGGCCGACCCGGAGCTCCCGGGGGTGGACGGCCTCTACCTCGGGGGCGGATTCCCCGAGCTTTACGCCGCCGAGCTGGCGGCCAACGAACCCTTGAAGGCGGCCCTCCGGCGGGCGGTTGGGGCCGGGATGCCGGTCTACGCCGAGTGCGGGGGCCTGATGTACCTGGCCGAGGGGATCCGGGACTTCGGGGGCCGGACCTACCCGATGGTGGGGGTAATCCCCGGGGTTGCGGCGATGGGCCAGGGCCGGGTCCGCCTCGGCTACCTGGAGGTGGAAACCTTGCGTCCGTCGCCGGTGGGTCCGGCCGGCCGGCGGCTGCGGGGCCACGAGTTCCACGCCTCGGATTTCCCCCCGCCGCCCCCCGACCGGGCCCTGTATCAGGTCTTAAATCAGCCAGGGCGGCTGGAGGGCTGGGTTTTAAACAACGTGGCGGCCTCCTACCTCCATCTGCACTTTATCGGCTGTCCCGAGGCGGCGGCCGCCTTCGTGGGGTACTGCGCCGGTGAGGGTCCTGCTGGCGGGTGACGTCCACGGCCACCTGCCCGGGTCCGACCGCCCGACCTGGGAGTTTCTGGCCGAGCTGGTAAACTTAAGCCCCTGGCCCTGCCTGCAGGCGGGGGATATCGGCCGCTACCCGCCCCTTAACCGGCCCCTCTACTTCGTCTTCGGGAACAACGACTGGCCCCCGGCCGTTTCTCCCCAACATTATGTCAACTTACAGCCTGGGGAGGTGGCGGTTCTCCCCGACGGGTCCGAGGGGCTCCGGGTGGCCGGCCTTAACGGGGTCTATGACCCCCTTTATTACCGGCGGCCGGAGCTTATCCCGCCGGCCGAGCGGGGCCTCTATTTTACCCCCGACGACGTGGCCGCCTGCGCCCGCCTCCGGGAGGTGGATATCTTTCTGGCCCACGGGGTACCGGCCGGTTTCGGCCTCGGCCGGGAGCCCGACCACGCCGTCCCCGTCCTCCGGGAAATCCTTGAGGCCGTTCGGCCCCGGTTTTTCGTCTGCGGCCACGCCCACCGTTTTGTCTATCTGACCGACCTCAAGACGGGCTCCCGCCTCCTGGTCCTGGGCGAGCTTCGGCGGGAGTTTTACATCCTCGAGACCGCCACCGGGGAGCTCACCCGTGTTCCCACGTCGGACGGTTTGCCTCTTGCTGGCCTATTTGGTCGACTCGGCGGCCGGTGAGCCCCCGCCCCCGGTTCATCCGGTGGTCTGGCTGGGCCGGTGCCTCGACCTCCTCGAGGGGCTCTGGCTGCCCCGGGGCCGGCCGGCCGACCTTTTCTGGGGCGCCCTAAGTTTGGGGGCCGTGGCCGCCCTGGGCTGGGCCGTTGGACACGGGCTGGCCCGACGGGCCGCCCGGCTGCCGGGTGTAGCCGGCGTTATTGCCGAGGCCCTCGCCTTAAAGCCAGCCTTTGCCGGCCGGATGCTCTGGGCCGAGGCCCTGGGGGTGGCCGACCTGCTGGAGGGGGGCGACCTGGCCGGGGCCCGGAACCGGGTCAGGTCCCTGGTAAGTCGGCCCACGGAGGGATTAACCCCGGGCCTGGTGGCTTCAGCGGCCGTGGAGTCCGTGGCCGAAAACCTAACCGACAGCGTCGCGGCACCCCTGCTGGCCTACCTTGTCTGGGGCCTGCCGGGGGCCTACGCTTACCGGGCGGTGAACACCGCCGACGCCCGCTGGGGCTACCGGGGCCGCTTTGAGTTTTTCGGGAAGGCCGCCGCCCGGGCCGACGACCTGGCCAACCTGGTGCCGGCCCGGCTGGCCGCCGCCGCCCTGCTGTTGGCCGGCCTCCTCTGGGCCGAAGACCCCGCCGGGGGCTTTAAGGTCTGGAAGCGGGACCGGGGCCGGACCGCAAGTCCCAATGCCGGCCAGACGATGGCCGCCATGGCCGGCCTGCTAGGGGTTCGGCTCGAGAAGCCGGGCCATTATGTGCTGGGCGAGGGGTTCCGGGAGCCGACGGCCGCCGATATCCGGCGGGCGGCGGGCCTCGGCCGGCTTGCCGGCCGGGTAATGGTGGCCGGGCTGACGGCCCTGGGCCTCATTATGGGGCTGAGGGGGAAAATTGCCTAGGGCCCCCGTGCTGATGGTCCAGGGCACGGCCTCCCACGTGGGCAAGAGCGTCCTCGTGGCCGGGCTTTGCCGGCTCTTTGCCGACCTGGGCTTCCGGGTCGCCCCCTTCAAGGCCCAGAACATGGCCCTTAATTCTTACGTTACCCCCGACGGCCTGGAGATCGGCCGGGCCCAGGCCGAACAGGCGGCCGCCGCCGGGGTTGAGCCCCGGGCCGAGATGAACCCCATTCTCCTCAAGCCCGAGGCCGAGGCCCGCTGTCAGGTGGTGGTCCTCGGCCGGCCCTGGGGGACGGTGCCGGCCCGGGAGTACTACCGGCTCCGGGGGCAGCTCTGGCCCGTGGTTCGCCGGTCGCTGGAGGCCCTTCGCCAGGAATACGACCTGGTCATCATTGAGGGCGCCGGAAGTCCGGCCGAGGTGAACCTGCGCCGGACCGAGCTGGTGAACATGCGGCTGGCCCGTTTTGCCGGGGCCCCGGTGCTCCTGGTTGGGGACATCGACCGGGGCGGGGTGTTTGCCAGCCTGTACGGGACCTTAAAACTGCTTACCCCGGCCGAGCGGCGGCTGGTTCGGGGGCTCATCATCAACAAGTTCCGGGGCGACCCCGCCCTCCTGGGGGACGGCATCGCCCGGCTGGAGCGGCTCACCGGCCGGCCGGTAATCGGCGTAATCCCTTATATTCCCGACCTCAACATCGCCGAAGAGGATTCGGTGGGCTTGGCCGATAAGGCCGCGGCCGGGGCCGACCTGGAAATCGCAGTCCTTCGCCTGCCCCGAATAAGCAACTTCGACGAGTTCGACCCCCTTAAGGCCGAACCCGACACGGCCGTCCGGTTCGTGGACCGGCCGCCGGCGGTCCGGCCCGACCTGGTTATTATTCCCGGGTCGAAGGCCACCGCCGCCGACCTGGAGTTTCTGCGCCGGGCCGGGCTGGCCGACTGGGTTGTTGCCCGGGCGGCGTCGGGGACGCCCCTTTTGGGCATCTGCGGCGGCTTCCAGATGCTGGGCCGGGCCATTTACGACCCGGACCGGGTTGAATCCGACCGGACCCAGGTTCCGGGCCTTGGGCTTCTGCCGGTGGTGACGGTGTTTGGCCGGGACAAAGTTACCTGGCGGGTTCGGGCCCGGGTCCTGGCCGACCGGGGGCTCTTTCGGGGCCTGACCGGGCTGGAGGTTTCGGGCTACGAGATTCACATGGGCCGAACGGCCGGCGGGGAGCCCGTTTTTAAGCTGTTTCGGCCGGACGGCTCGTCGGCGGAGGACGGGGCCGTCGACGCAGGCGGCCTGGTTTTTGGGACGACGGTCCACGGCCTCTTTGAAAATCCGGAGTTTCGGCGCCGGCTTCTCGACCGGCTCCGAGCCCTGCGGGGCCTTTCGCCGGTGGGGCGGCCGGCCCCATTCAACCGCCGGGCCGGGTATGATCGTATCGCCGGGGTCCTGCGGACCCACCTGAACCTGGAATTTATAATGTCCCTGGTCGAGGAGCAACTTGGGGGTTGAGAGCCGGGTAAGCCTGGTCTTAGGGGGCCTCCGGTCGGGGAAGAGCCGGTTTGCCCAACAGCTTCTGCCCGCCGAGGGCCGGGTAATCTTCGTGGCCACGGCGGTGGTCACCGACGCCGAGATGGCCGCCCGGGTCGAGGCCCACCGCCGCCAGCGTCCCCCGGGCTGGCAAACCGTGGAGGCACCCCTGAGTCCGGCCGAGAAGCTGGCGGGCCTGGCGGGCCCCTTTGAGGGGGTGCTCCTCGACTGTCTGACCCTCCTTACCAGCAACTGGCTTTTAAACCTAAAAGATGCCGCCTCGGCCCGCCACGCGGTTACCCACGAGCTGGACCGGCTCTTCCGGTGGGCCGAAGAACAACGGACCCCCCTGGTCATAGTCTCCAACGAGGTCGGGCTGGGGGTCCACCCCACCACAGAAGTGGGCCGGCTCTTCCAGCACCTAATGGGGGAAGTGAACCAGTTTGCGGCCGCCCGGTCCGACACCGTCTACCTGATGGTTGCCGGAATTCCCCTCAGGGTGAAGCAGGCCGCCCCCGAATGATTCAGGCAAGCCTCCTCGGGTTTCCCGGGTCGGGCCGGACGACCCTCTTTCGGGCCCTGGGCCGGGGGGCGGAGCCGAGGGGGAACGTCCTGGTAGTGGACCTGCCCGACCCGAGGCTTGAGCGGCTGGCCGAGATCTTCCGGCCCCGAAAGGTGACCTCGGCCCGGCTGGCCTTTGGGGACCCGCCCGTGGCCCTGGGAAGTCTGCGGGGTTCACTCCCGGCCGAGGTGGCCGAGGCCGACCTTCTCGTGCTGGTGATTCGGGCCTTCTCCGACCCGGCCGTTCCCCACCCCCGGGGCTCCGTTGACCCGTGGCGGGACCTGGCCGACGCCCGGGCCGAGCTGGTGCTCTGGGACCTGGCCATCTTAGAGCGGCGGCTTCAGCGCATCGCCGAGGCCTCGGGCAAGGTGGGCGGGGCGGAGCGGGAGGCCCTTCAGCGGGAGCGGGAGGTCCTCGAGCGGGCCCGCCAGGCCCTGGAAGGGGGCAACCTGCTGGGAGAAGTCCCTTTCAGCCGGGAGGAGGAGCGGGTCCTGCGCAACTTTCAGCCCCTTACCCGCAAGCCCTGGCTTATCGTGTTCAACATCGACGAGGGGCTTATCCCCGAGGCCGAAGCCCTTGAGGGCCGAATCGCCGAGGCATACGGCCCGGACGGGGGGGTGGCGGTGGCGGCCCGCCTGGAACTGGAGCTTAGCCGCTTGCCGCCGGCAGAGCGGGCGGAATTTCGGGCCGCCTATGGGTTGCCCGAGGGGGGGCTGGACCGGCTGGTCTGGCGGGCTTTTCGGCGGAGCGGCCGGATTCTGTTTTACACGTACAAGGGGGATGAGCTGAGGGCCTGGCCGGTGGCGGCGGGTGCGGATGCGGTGACGGCCGCCGGGACGGTCCACACCGACATGGCCCGGGGGTTTATCCGGGCGGAGGTGGTGCATTTTGAGGACCTGGTGCGGGCGGGGTCCATCGCCGAGGCCCGGCGGCAGGGACTGGTGCGCCTTGAGGGCCGCAACTACACCGTCGTCGACGGGGACGTTATCACATTTTTATTTCATGTTTGAAAGGGCCCGCCCCAATTCTGGGGCGGGCCTGGTGGAGACGGGGGAGAGTCGAACTCCCCGTCCGGAGAAGGACCCAGCCGGGCTTGCTACAGGCTTAGTCGGCTGCGCTCTTTCTCGTCCGGCCCATCTCCGCCGACCGAGCCGGGACCGGACCAGCCGATAACTCTTGGGCCGCCTTTATCGGCGTCAGGGCGGCCGCACCCCGGCTGCTTTGTCGCCCGAACCCCGCCCGCCGGGGCGAGGCAGGGTCGGACGTCGCGGCCTTACTTAGGCCGCGAGGGCGTATGCCTCAGAGTCGGCAGTCGTTTTTTGCCGCCTGTTTTACGAGGTTGACGGCACCTCGGCCTGCAGCCCGACCCCTTCCTCCTCCGTCGAACCCACTACGTCCCCGCGTCAATAACGATCATACCACAAATGCCCAGGCCTTGCCGCCCAGGAGCCGCCCCGCAGGGCTTTCCAGTTTTCTGAGCTTAGCCTATTCTTGGGTGGAAGGCCTTGAGGAGGTGGCACCATGGAGCAGAGCTTGCTCGATGTTCTGGCCGGGATTCCGGACCCCAGGGGCAGGCACGGCGGTCTTTGCTACCGCCATTAACGGTCAAGCTTCGCTGCGGGGCATGTGGCTCTCCGATTGGCTTACCCGGTACCTGTCGTTTCATCGCAACCGGATACCGGCCCTCGAAACTGCCGTTTAGATTTGCCTTTGTTGCTCGAGGCGTTTAACGGTTGGCTGACGGCAGCGGCCTTTGGCCGCCGGCGGGGCAGGAAGCGGGATTGTGAGGCACCGGCCTTCGGCCACAGGGTCGGCGTTGGTCCTTGGTCAAGTTGTAGCCGGGGGCCAGGATAAGACGGAGGCTGCGGCGGACGCCATTAGAAGGCAAGGATTGTTGACATAAGCGCTCTACACTTATGTCAACAATGGCGGCGTCGGTGTCGGCTCTCAAGGCTGTCTGAGCCCGGGGCCTGGGCCGAGCAGGAGCTCTTATGGGTAGCCGGTGGGTCGGTCGGGCACCTTAGTGCGCAGCATGCCCTTGAAGGGCTGCGTGGTCACTGGGAAACTCGACAACTTATGTCGAGTTTGGCTCTACTGGGTCCGTGAAGACCGGCTGGGCCGGGGCTCAGCCTGACCCGGAACCTGGCCCTTAACCTGCTAAGAACCCTGGGTTACCGGTTCGTAGTCGACGGATTCCGGGCCTTAAGTGCCCGGCCTGACCGGGGTCTAAGCCTGCTGATCCGCCGAAAGCCATGAAAACTGGAAAGCCCTGCCGCCCCGGTGAAGTTAGCCGAACGCGGCCGGCACCCTACGGCCGCCGGGGGCGGGCCAGGAGCAGGCGGCCAGGTTAGGGGCCAGCCCTTCCGGGGGCCTCAAGCTGGCCCCGGACCCGGCAAACCGGCGGCTGACCCCGGTCCGGCCCCTGCTTTTGAGCCCGCTAAGGCAGGATTACCTCGGCCGGGCAGGGCCTCAATCCGGCCGCTCACCAGGTTGACCAGTTCCAGGCTCCGGTTCGCCTTAAGAACCAGGGCCGCCTCCCCATAGGGGCCACGAACCGGGTCCGGTCAGGGCAAGACCCCGCCTTACCCGTCCGGCCTTGACGTCGAAAACCACCACCCCGGCCGGATATGGCCCCGGGTAAGGGATCGGCCGAAATCTCCACGACCGCCACCGTCCGGCCCCCAGCCGGGTCCCACAGGCCGTCCCCCGGAATTTTAGCCCCCAGGCAAGTATGCCCCCACCCGGGTCGGGTGGGTCCCTGGGATATAATCAAGCTGGATGCCGACGGTCACCGCCCTCGAAACCGCCGAAACCCGCTCGGGTCCCGTTGTCAGGGTCTTCCTGGACGGCCGCTTCGCCTTTAGCCTAGACCCCATCACCGCCCGCCGGCATTCCCTCGCCGTGGGCCGGGTCCTTTCCGAGGGGGAGGTCGCCGAACTGGAGCGGCAGGCGGCCCTGGAGCGGGCCCTAGCCGCCGCTTATCGGCTCCTAACCTACCGGCCCCGGTCGGAAGCGGAGGTCCGAACCCGCCTGCTTAAAAAGGGCTTCGACCCGGCAACGGCCGAGGCGGCCCTAGAAAAGCTCCGGGCCCAGGGCCTCCTGGACGACCTCGCCTTCGGCCGGTTCTGGCAGGAAAGCCGGGAAGCGTTCAGTCCCCGGGGCGAATACCTGCTCCGGGCCGAGCTTCGGCAAAAGGGCCTTTCGGCCGAAACCGTCGGCGAGGTGCTGGCCGACTTTGACGAGGCCGAATCGGCCCTGAAGGTGGCCCGGTCCCTCCGCCGGCGCCTTGACAAGCTGCCGCCCGAGGAGCGGCGCCGACGTCTGTGGGGCCAGCTGGCCCGCCGGGGCTTTGCCCCGGACACCATCCAGCAGGTGGTCCGGCAGGTGGAGCGGGAGGAGGATGGGCAGTAGCCGGGAGGCTATACCCGCCGACCCGGCCTACCGGGAGCTCTTCGTTGTCTCGGCCCCCCTGGCCTTCAGCGCCTTCGTAATGAACCTGGAGGGTCCGGTGGTGGCCGCCGGCCTGAGCCGCCTGCCCGAGCCGGCCATCGCCCTGGCCGCCTTCGGGGTGGCCTTCAACCTGGCCGTTTTCGTTGAAAGCCCCATCATCTCGATGCTGGAGGGGAGCATCGCCCTCGTCCGCGACCGCCAGAGCTTTTTGGCCTTCGGCCTCTTTATGGCGGCCGCCGGCCTGGGGCTGGCCCTTCTGGGCTTTGTCTTTTACTTTACCCCGGCCGTCGACTGGTTCATGGGCCGGGTGCTGGGAGCCCCGCCCGAGGTTAGCCGAGAGGCGGCCGCAGCCGTCCGATTTCTCGTCCTCTGGCCGCCCCTCATCGGCCTGCGCCGCTTCCTGCAGGGGATTATGGTCCGCTTCGGCCGGACCAAGCCCATCGCCTGGGCCGTCCTGGTCCGGCTCGGGGTCCTGGGGGCGGTCGTTTTCTGGGGGCCGATGGTTTTCCCCCTGCCCGGGGCGGCCCTGGGAACCCTGGCCGAGGCGGTAGGGGTGGCCGCCGAATCCCTCCTCGTCGCCTGGTGGTCCCGGCCCGCCGTGGGCCGGGTGCTCCAGGAAGACCCACCCCGGGGCCCAGTCCCCCTGACCTCCGGGGCCATCCTCCGATTTTACCTGCCCCTTGTCTGGATGCAGGTGTTGTTAAACGCCGCGCCCCCGGTCATCACGGCCGGCATCGGCCGGGCGCCCCAGCCGGAGCTGTCCCTGGCCGCCTGGCCGGTGGTAAACTCAACCCTGAACCTGGTGGGAAGCCCCCTCAGCATGCTTCAGCAGACCGTCATCGCCGTAGGCAGGGCCGGACAGGGCCGTCGGGTCGCCGGCTTTATCCTCGGCGCGGGGAGCCTAGGGTCAGGGATCCTCAGCCTCCTTGCCTTCACCCCCCTCCTCGACTGGTATCTGGGCGGGCTTCTGGGTCTGCCCGCTCGGCTGGTGGATTTCGCCCGCCCGGCCGTCCAGGTGCTGGCCGCGCTGCCCGTCCTGGTCGGCCTGCGGGCCCTTCTGCGGGGCCGGCTCATCGCCCGCCGCCGCACCGGTCCGGTGGGCCTGGCCGTGACGGCTTACCTGGTGGGCCTAGCCCTGCTCATCACCGCCCTGACCCTCTTTACCGGGCTGCCGGGCATTATGGCGGCCGCCCCGGCCGTTTTGGGGGCTACCCTCATCGAGCTGGCATTTCTCGGGGCCGGTTTGGGCCGAAGCCGGCCCGGGGTTAAGCCGAGAAGTTAGCCGCCCCGGTTTGCGGACAAACCTATGGTAAACTTTTCCGGCGGGGTCGAGCCGGAGGGGAATTATGCTGGAGCTTATCGACGTCGGACGGCAGTCGGTCTCCCTTTATGAGGCGAGCGTTGGGCCCGAGTTTATCGAACAGCTCCGGGCCCTGGCCGCCAACCTGCGGGGCGTTCGGGTCCTCCACCTGAACGCCACCCCCTACGGCGGGGGGGTCGCCGAAATCCTGCGGTCGGAGGTCCCCCTCCTTCAGGACCTCGGCCTCAAGGCCGAGTGGCGGGTGATCACCGGGGACGAAAGCTTTTTTCGGGTGACCAAGGCCATCCACAACGGCCTGCAGGGCGCAAAACGGGAGCTCACCCTGACCGAGCAGGAGGTCTACCTGGCCCACTCCATGCGGAGCGCCCGGTTTCTCGAAGACGACTATGACGTAATCTTCGTCCACGACCCCCAGCCCCTCGCCCTCCGCCACTTCCACGGGCCCGGTCGGGCCAAGTGGGTCTGGCGCTGCCACATCGACACCTCCGAGCCCAATCCCCAGGTCTGGGCCTTTCTCAGGCCTTACGTGGCCGACTACGACGCGGCCGTATTCACCATGGGGGCCTTTGTCCCCCCGGACCTTCCCGTCGGGCGGGTGGAGATAATACCCCCGGCCATCGACCCGGAAAGTCCCAAAAACTTAGAGCTCGAGCCGGGCCTGGCCCGCCGGGTTCTCCAGTGGATCGGGGTCGACCTGGAACGGCCCCTTATCACCCAGGTGAGCCGCTTCGACCCCTGGAAGGACCCCCTGGGGGTTATCGCCGCCTACCGCCTGGCCAGGCAAGAAGTCCCCGACCTCCAGCTGGCCCTGGTGGGCTCCATGGCCCTGGACGACCCCGAGGGCTGGGAAATTTACCACCAGGTGCAAGAGGTTGCCCGCCGGGACCCCGGAATCTATATCTTCACAAACCTGACCGGGGTGAGCAACATCGAAGTCAACGCCTTTCAGCGGCTGTCCCGGGTCGTTTTGCAAAAGTCCATCCGGGAAGGCTTCGGCCTGGTGGTTTCCGAGGCCCTCTGGAAGGGTACCCCGGTGGTTGCTGGGCGGGCCGGGGGCATCCCCCTCCAGGTTCAGGACGGGGTGAGCGGCTTTCTGGTGGACACCGTTGAGGCCTGCGCCGAGCGGACCGTCTGGCTTTTGCGCCACCCCGAAGAGGCCCGGGCCTTCGGCGCCCGGGGCCGGGAGCACGTGCGCCGGCACTTTCTCCTGCCCCGGCTTATCGCCGACGAACTGCGGCTGGCCGCCGACCTCTTGGGCCTTCGGCCTGCGGATGTCTCGCCGGCGGCCCAGGTGGGCCTTCCCGGCGAACTGCGGGACCCGGTCTGCGGCCGCCGCCTGGAGGCCGAAACCGCCCTTCCGGCGGAGCATGCCGGGGAGACGTATCATTTCTGCTCGGCAGCCTGCCGGCGAGAATTCGAGGATGACCCCGAACGCTTCCTCCGGGGGGCGGCCCCCAACGGCCGGTCCAGGGCCGGCTGAGGGCGGCCCTCAGGCGGCCTGGCGGCGGCCGATGGCCCGCATTACCGCGAGCAAAAGCACCGCCCCGATGATGGCCATTATGAGGTGGGTGATCCCCAGCGGCCCGCCCGGGCGGTGGCCCGTAAGGAGAATGTAAAGGGCCGTTCCGATAAGGGACCCGGCCAACCCGATCAGGAGGTCTCCCATCAGGCCGTACCGGTTGCCCATAAGCTTATCGGCCACCCAGCCGGCGATCAGGCCCGCGATGACCCACGGCAAAAGGGCCAGGACCGCCCCCACCAGAATTAGCAAGAAATAAAGGCTCAAAAGGGCCCCGAGGGCCAGCAACACGACGATAACCCACACCCCTGGCCTTCTCCTTAAACCGAGATTTCGGGCCGGAAAGAGGCCCGGCCGGTTTTGAGTATAGCCCATCGGGCCGAACCGGACGGCTTTTCGGGCACTTGCGAACTTTAAGCCCTGCCGAGTAAACTTCAGCGAACCGCCCAGCGGCCCAAGAAAGGAGGAGCAAAAATGGTCTGGCGTTCCCAACCCTCCCTCACCCCCGACGAGGCCCGCCAACTCCATTATGAGGCCCTCGTCATCGACACCCAGCAGCCGCCCATCACCTACGGCATGGTCTTCACCGACAGGATGCGCCAGGCCCTCCAGGAGTTCGCCCGGCAGGGCCGCTCCCGGGAGGAGGTCCAGCCCATCCTGGAGGCGATGGCCTGCCGGGAGATTCAGACCTCCGAAGAGGCCCGGCGCCAATACCTGGACCTCTGGAAAAGGTCCGGGGTCACCGTGGCCTGCGGGACCTACTCGGGCCCCGGGCCGATAAGCCAGGCCTTTGAACGGGCCGTCCGGCGCATTGCCCAGGCTTACGGCATCGTCGAGGCCCTGAACGGGGAGGTGACCATCGTCAAGAAGGCCGCCGACATCGAAAGGGTCCACCGGGAAGGCAAACACGGGATCATCCTGGACTTCCAGGACACTATCGCCTTTGAGGACGACCTGGACCGGGTTGACCTCTTTTACAACCTGGGGGTGCGGATGGTTCAGCTCACTTATAACCTCCAGAACCTGGTGGGGGACGGGTGCACCGAGGCCTACCAGGGCGGCCTCACTTACTTCGGCCGGGAGGTGGTCCGCCGCCTGAATGAGTTGGGCATCCTGGTGGACGTGAGCCACTGCAGCGAGCAGGTAGGCTGGGATGCCCTCAAGGTCTCGACGGCCCCCATTGTGGTCTCCCACTCGGCCGCCAAAGCCGTGGCCTACCACGACCGGGGCAAGAGCGACGACCTGGCCAGGGCCATCGCCGACCGGGGCGGGTATTTCGGGGTGGTGGTTGTGCCCGGTTTTATCAGCACCAGCCCCGAGGCAACCTTAGAAAACTTTGCCGACCACATCGAGCACCTGGTGCGGGTCTGCGGCATCGACCACGTGGGCATCGGCACCGACAAGGCCGGACCCGGGCCGGGAACGGAATCCCTCATCGAGTGGCCGCCGGAGATGCCCATGCGCCGGCCCGGCACCTTCGACTGGTCGGGCTTCCGCCGGGAGGAGCACCGGCTCACCCCGGAGTACCGGCTCCACGGCTACGAGACCTTCGCCGACTGGCCCAACATTACCGTTACCCTGGCCCGGCGGGGCTTTAACGAAGACGAGCTTAGAAAACTCCTCGGCCTCAACTTCCTGCGGGTCTTCCGGGAAGTTGTCGGCTAAGAAAAAACCGGCCGGAGGAAGTAAATGACCAAGGTTAATCCCATCCTCTTTAAAGGCTTGGAATGGCGCACCATCGGACCTTACCGGGGGGGCCGGGTGGTGGCGGTGGCCGGCCACCCCACCGACCCATTAACTTTTTACTTCGGGGCCTGCGCCGGGGGCGTCTGGAAAACCGCCGACGGCGGCCTAACCTGGGAGTGCGTCTCCGACGGCTATTTCAACACCGCGGCGGTGGGGGCCATTGCGGTGGCCGAATCCGACCCGAACGTCGTCTACGTGGGGATGGGCGAATGCTGCATCCGGGGCAATGTCTCCCATGGGGACGGGGTGTACAAGTCGACGGACGGCGGCAAGACCTGGGTCCACCTGGGCCTTTCGGACACCCGCCACATCGCCCGAATCCGAATCCACCCGACGAACCCGGATCTCGTTTACGTGGCGGCCCTGGGCCACGCCTTCGGCCCCAATGAGGAGCGGGGGGTCTTCCGCTCCGCCGACGGCGGCAAGACCTGGGAGCGAATCCTTTACCGGGGTCCGAACGCCGGGGCCATCGACCTTATCCTGGACCCCGCCAATCCCCGCATCCTCTACGCCGCCTTCTGGGAGGCCCGCCGCACCTTCTGGAACCTCACCAGCGGCGGCCCGGGAAGTGGGATTTTTAAATCCACCGACGGCGGGGACACCTGGGTCGAGCTTACCAACAACCCCGGCCTCCCGACCGGGGTTAAGGGGCGCATCGGCCTGGCCATTTCGGCGGCCCGGCCGGAGCGGGTCTGGGCCATCGTCGAGGCCGTGGACGGGGCCGTCTTTCGGTCGGAGGACGGGGGCGCCACCTGGGAGCGGTTGAGCGAGCAGGGAGACCTGCGCCGCCGGGCCTGGTACTACCAGCACATTGTGGCCGACCCTCAGGACCCCGAAACCGTCTATGTCTTAAACATCGAGCTTTGGAAATCCGTTGACGGCGGCCGGACCTTCAACACTATGGCTTCCCCCCACGGCGACCACCACGACCTCTGGATTGACCCCCGCAACCCGAGGCGGATGGTCCTGGGCACCGACGGCGGCGCCAGCGTGACCTTTGACGGGGGCCTCTCCTGGACCCCCATCGACAACCAGCCCACCGCCCAGATGTACCACGTAACCGCCGACAACCAGTTCCCCTACCGGGTCTACGGCTCCCAGCAGGATAACACCGCCATCAGCATCCCCAGCCGGTCGGTAAACGGGGCAATAACCCAGACCGAATGGTACAAGCCGGGCGGGGGCGAAAGCGGCTACATTGCCGTAAAACCCGACGACCCCAACATCGTGGTGGGCGGGGCCATCGGCAGCGGCCTGGGCAACGGCCGGCTCATCTTATACGACCGGCGGACCGGGCAGGAGCGCAACATCACCGTCTGGCCGGAGGCCACCGGGATGGGGGTTGGGGCCAGGGACTTAAAGTATCGGTTTCAGTGGACCTTCCCCATCCTCTTTTCGCCCCATGACCCCGACACCCTCTACGTGACGGCCAACGTGGTCTTCCGGTCCCGGAACCTGGGCTCGAGCTGGGAAATAATCAGCCCCGACCTCACCCGCAACGACCCCACCAAGCTGGAGCCTTCGGGCGGCCCGATTACCCGGGACAACACCGGGGCCGAGGTCTACTGCACCATTTTCGCCTTCGTCGAATCCCCCCATGAGCCCGGGGTCTTTTGGGCGGGGTCCGACGACGGCCTGATTCACATTTCCCGGGACGGGGGCAAGAGCTGGCAGAATGTCACCCCGCCCGACCTGCCCGAATGGACCCTCATCAGCCTGATCGAATGCTCTCCCCACGACCCCGCCACCGCCTACGTGGCGGCAACCCGGTATAAGCTGGACGATTTTCGGCCCTATCTTTACAAGACCAACGATTACGGCCGGACCTGGACGAAGATAACCGGCGGCATCCCCGAAAACGACTTCACCCGGTGCATCCGGGAGGACCCCGTCCGGCGGGGCCTGCTCTTTGCCGGCACCGAAACCGGCCTTTACGTCTCCTTCGACGACGGGGAGAGCTGGGTTCGGTTCCACGGGGCCAACCTCCCCGTGGTCCCCATCTACGACCTGGTCATCAAAGACGACGACCTCGTCGTGGCGACCCACGGCCGGGGCTTCTGGATTCTGGACGACATAACCCCCCTCCGCCAGCTCGGGGAGCAGGCCCTTTCCGGCCCGGCTTATCTTTTTGCCCCCCGGAAGACCGTCCGGTTTAAAACCTACCGGGGGTTCGGCAACCGGCCCCTGGTGGGCCAGAAAAACTACCGGATGGCCGGGCCGGTCGTCACCACCTACAAGGTGGTAAAAAAGCCGGACGGCCGGACCGAAGAACTCTACCTTGACGCCGGTGAAAACCCGCCCGACGGGGTAATCGTCACCTATTACTTAAAAGATAAGCCCGAAGGGGAGGTTAATTTAACATTTCTGGATGCGGCCGGAAACGTCATAAAGACCTTTACCAGCCGGGAGCCCGAAAAACCCGGGCCCGGCGAGCCGCCCCGGAAGGAGGAGCCCCGGGTTACGGCCGAGGCCGGGATTAACCGTTTCGTCTGGGACATGCGGTACCCCGACGCCGTCCCCATTCCCGAGGACCGGGCGACCTTTAATCCTCCCCGGGTAAACCTGCTCCTCGGCCCCGTCGCCCCACCCGGAAGCTATCAGGTTCAGCTTAAGGTCGGGGACCTTACCCTCACCCAACCCTTTGAGGTCGTTAAAGACCCCCGGGTCAGGGCCACCCGGCGGGACCTGGAGGCCCAGTTCCGCCTGCTTTTGCAGATTCGGGACCGGGTCTCGGCGACCCACCAGGCGGTGCTTCGCTGCCGGGACGTCCGCCGCCAGCTGGAGGAGCTCGGCCGGCGGCTCCAGGACCGGCCGGGGGCGGCCGAACTCGTCCGGGCCGCCCGGGAGCTGGCCGACAAACTGCGGGCCGTCGAAGCCGAGCTCTGGCGGGAGGATGCCGACCGCCCCCTGGCCCCGCCCAGCGCCCTCAACTTCCGGCTGGCCGCCCTCTCCACCTTCGTCAATTCGGCCGATTATGCCCCGGCCCGGCAGCACCTTGAGGCCTTCCGGGACCTGTGGGGCCGAATCCGTCGGCACCTGCGGGAGCTGGAGCGCCTTTACCGGACGGAGCTGGCGGCCTTTAACCGGCGGGCCCGGCGGGCCGGCCTGCCCACAGTCCTCGTCGGCTAGAGCAGGCCCAGGACGCCCGTCAGGTCGGAAAACTCGAAATCGGGGCCGAGCTGCGGCTCCAGCACGAAGTCCCGGGTCCGGTTCGACCAGGCGCAGGGCAGGCCGAAGGACCGCGCCCCCATCACGTCGCTGGCCGACCCGGCCACGTGGAGGACCTCCGAACGGTCAAGGCCCAGGGTCTTAAGGGGCAGCTCGTAAATGGCCGGGTGGGGTTTGTAGAAGCCGGCCTGGTCGGCCGCAAAGATATAATCGACGCCCACCGGAAGCTGTTTGGCCAGCTCCCGGAGCATCGCCGCGTCCCCGTTGGAGAGCAGGGCCGTAAGGCAGCCCCGGTCCTTCACCCCGGCCAGCACCTGCCCGGCTTCGGGCCAAGGCTTGAGCCGGTTCCAGGCGGCCACCAGGCGGGCGCGGGTTTCGGCCGGAAGGTCGACCCCATAGCGCTTAAGGGCGTAATCGAGGGCCCGTTCGGTAAGGTAGTAAAACTTATAATGTCCCCGGCCCAGGGAGTTGCTTATAAGGGCAAATTCCAGCTGTTTGGTCCGCCAGAGGCGGAAAAAGGCCACCGGGTCGACCTCGGCCGAGGGCAGGGCGTCCCGGACCTCCGGCACCATACTGCCTTCGAGGTCGAAGAGGGCGGCGTAAACGTCAAAGGTCACCAGCTTATAACGGGCCATACCGGCCGATTATACCCCAGGGCTGCGGCCCCCAGCCAGCGGCGCAACCCCAAGGGGAAAATCACCTGCGTTTTTTGGCCGGCGGCCCTTGCGCCGGGGCCGGTGGGGTGCTATAATGAGCTTAGTCTGGTTTGCTTAAAAACTGGATACCGGCCCGCAAGGGCCGGAAACTGCTCTGGGTCGAACTTAGGCCTGCCAAGGGTACCTATGTCGCCTTGGGCAGGCCTAAATCTATTCTAAGGAGGTTTTGATGCTTAACGTAACCGACCGGGCAAAAGAGGAGCTGGCCTATGCCCGGGGGGCGTACGCCCTGGCCCCCGAGCAGGCCTTCCGGATCGTGGCAGGTCCTAACAACGAGCTGGGCTTCGAAGTCGACATCCAGCGGCCGGGGGACCAGGTCGTGGAGCACGACGGCACCGTCGTGCTGCTCCTGGACCCGATCCTCGCCGAGGGCCTTGAGGGCCGGACCCTCGATGCCGAAGAGACCGACGAGGGCGTAACTTTTACCCTGGCTTGAACCGGTCAGGGAATTCTCAAACACTAAGGAGCTTCTAAATGTTGGGCAAAATTCGACGAATCATGGACCGGGGCTACGGCTTTATCCGCGGCGACGACGGCAAAGACTATTTCTTCCACCGGTCCAGCGTAGAGGGAACCACCTTCGAGGCCCTTTCCGAGGGCCAGTCGGTGGAGTTCGACGTTGAGGCCGACCGCCGGGGCCGGGGCCCTCGGGCCACCCGGGTCCGGACCGGCTAACCAACTCCAACCAGACCCCTTAACCACAACCGAATACTGACGGGCGCCCTTCACGGCGTCCGGTTGCGGGCCGACCCAGGGGGTCGGCCCGCAACGTTTTCGTGGGCCTAGAGCAGGCCGACCCAGGCCGCGACGATGCGCGCAATCAAGTAGACGAGAACCAGGGCCAGGGCCGAAAACCACAGGCCCAGCAGCACAACCCCGAAGAGCTCCGGGGGCACGTCCCGCAGGTTGCCGAACACAGGCCGTCTCCTTTCCCCCCAGGGCTTTGTATGATTTTAACGGTTTTCCTCCCGTAGCCAGGTCAACGACCCGAAGGCCGGCCGGATGTGGTATAATCCAGCCCGGCAGTAGGCGGTGGCACGGCGGGCACCCCCCTCGGCTCCCCCGAACCCCGGGGCTTTCGGTGTTAATCAGCCAGACCCGGCCTCCCGCAAGGCCTTCCGGTTCGGCCGGGAATTGCGGCCGAAAGGGCGCACGGCCGTGTGCCCTCTACCGCGGGCGGCCGGACCACCAATGCCCGGGCCGAAGCACCCTAATAACAAAGAGAGGTTATGTCTCCTGCGGCGTACGTTGCGGGTTACCGTGGGGGCTGCTCTGGCAGCCCTACTCCTGACCCCCGGTTGCCCGGCCCACGCCCAGGAGCCGACCGCAGGCCCGACGGCTACTCCAACCCCAACGCCGACCCCTTCGCCCACGCCTGTGCCCGCGACCCCCAAGGCAACCCCAACGGTCACCCCAAGCCCGACCCCAACCCCTGCCCCGCCCCCGGCCTTTCAGCCGGTGGTAACCTGGTACTTTGCCGAGGGCTCGACGGCCCCGCCCTTCGACGCCGTAATCGCCTTCCCCAACCCCGGAAGCGAGCCGGCGACGGTCAACATCAACTTCGGGAAGCCAGCCAGCCGGTCGTCGTCGGGCGGTCAATGTACATCAGCAAGCTGGGCCGTCTCGGACTGCACGTCAAGACCGGCCTGCGTTAGGCCGCCTGGGCGGGCCGAGAAGTTTATTCCCTTCCGGCCGGCGGGGCCGACTTGGGCCCAAAAGGCTCAGGCCGAAACGGCCCATCCCGGGCCTCGAGAAAGGCCCGGAGGCCCCCACCCTGCAGCGCCTCCAGGAGGGCCGCCCGGGAGGCGTCGTGGGAGGCGTGGACAAGGGTGGAAAGGGCCGCGTTCATCAGCAGGCCTGAACCCAGGCCCGAGGCCAGCAGACCAAAGAAGGTTATCGCCCGGTTAAACCGGACGGAAGCCTCCGGCACCCGGGCAATCCGCTCGGCCACGGTCCGAGCCCGGGGCATCAGCCGGTCCGGGGGAACCACTTCGTGGACCAGGCCCAGCCGGTAAGCTTCCCAGGCGTCGAAATGGTCGCCGGTGAGGGCGTACCGGTGGGCCGCCTTCCACCCGGCCAGGGCCGCCACCAGGAACGTGGTGTTGGCCCCGTGGCGCACCTCCGGCTGCCCGAAGACGGCGTTTTCGGCCGCAATGGTAATGTCGCAGGCCAGGGCGTACCAGAGTCCCCCACCCAGCACCCACCCATGGACGGCGGCGATTACCGGCTTTGAAAGGTACCAGATATGCAGGAGGTTCTGCTGGTGGCGGAGGTCGTTCAACCAGAAGCGCCGAATATACTCCGCCGGCTCAAGGCCGGTGGGGTCCAGGGTCGGCACATCCGGCCCCGCTTTTGGGGTCATATCGTAGCCGGCCGAGAACGCCCGGCCCGCCCCGGTGAGAATAATGGCCCGGACCGAACGGTCGGCATCGGCCTGGTCCAGGGCCCGGTGAAGCTCGGCTTCGAGCTCCGGGGAGATGGCGTTTAACACCTCCGGCCGGTTCAGGGTTATTGTGGCAACGGGACCGTCAGCTTCGTAAAGAATCTGACGATAGCTCACCGAAAGGGCCTCCCGGGGGGCTTCTCTGGGCAAATTTTAGCCGGGTTGAGCCCGGCCGCGGGTTCCCTTTGCCCCCTCAGCCGCCGGCCGAACGAGCAACCGGAGGACGGGCGGGGCCGCCAGGGTGGTAAGCACGCTCATAATCACCACCACGCTGAAAATAGCTTCCGAGACGGCATCTAAACTGCGGCCCACGCTGGCGATTATCAGCCCCACCTCGCCCCGGGGCGCCATTCCTACCCCGATTATTGCCATCGACCTCAACCCCAGCCCCGCCGCCGGCAGTCCGCAGCCGACCACCTTGCCCAAAATGGCCAAGGCGGTGATGACCAGAGCCAGGCCGATAACCGACCCGTCCAGGAAGACCCGCCAGTCCACGTGGCTACCGGTTATCACAAAGAAAAAGGGTGCCAGGAACTGGTAAATGGGCTGGGTCTCCTCGTGAAGCTTGTGCTGCTGGCGGCTTTCGGCAAAGACCATCCCGGCCAGGAACGCCCCGACGATGGCCGCCAGGCCCACCTGGCTTGCCAGGGCGGCCAACCCCAGCATGGTGATAAGGGCGACGGCCAGGGGCGCATTCTCGACCCGGAGCCGGTCCAGGTGCAGGTCGAGCCTGCGGATGGCGCCGACCCCGATAAGGACCACCAGAACCGTAAATCCTACGGCCTGGGCCACGATCAGGCCGACCTCTAAAAGGCTGACCTGTCCGGTTGCCGAGAGGCCCACCACGACGGCTAGGACCATCAGGCCGAGGATGTCGTCGATCACCGCCGCCCCCAGGATAATGCGGGCCTCGGGGGTGGCCGTGGCGTGGAGGTCCCGGAGCACCCGGGCGGTGATACCGACGCTGGTGGCTACCATCGCCGCCCCGACGAAGAGACTTTCCGCCCGCGGGTGGCCCAAGTATTCGGTTAGACCGAAACCGAGAACAAAAGGAACAACCACCCCGGCAAGGGCCACCGCCAGGGCCCGGGGCCCGACCCGGACCGCCTGGTCGAGCCGGGTCTCCAAACCGACCATGAACAAGAGAACCACCACCCCCAGCTCGGAGACCAGGTTATAAACCAAGTCGAGGGCTTCCTGGGCGGCGGTCGGGTCGCCGTGGAAAAGGTCGATAAGACCCGGGTTGGGCACCCCGATGATGCCGAGGCCGTAGGGGCCGATGAGGGCCCCGGCCAGAAGCTCGCCGACGACGGCCGGCTGCCGGAGCCTTTCAAAGAGTTCTCCGGCCAGCCGGGCAACGGCATAAATGATAAAAAGGTCCAGGAGGATGGCCCCGGCCTCGTGCATTGGGCGGCCCTTTTATATATACTAACCGGCCGACTCGGGGGGCGCGGACTAAGGCCGGGTATCCCGGAGGTTTCTTACCCGTTCGTTAAAGTGAATTTCGCCGCCGCGAATTTTAATGGTGAAGCTACAGTCGGGGTTGGTGCAGACCCAGGCCTTAAAGTGCACGGGCGCCCCCTGGCCGCCGTAATCGGAGAGGGGGACCAGGTCGCCGTCGTTGCAGGCCAGGCACTTCGGCAGGGCGTAAAGCATGGAGTCCAACCTCCCACCCGGTACTAGGCTCATCTTACTTCACGGCCCACGCCCCTGTCAAACCTCGCCGGCCAACCAACCCCAGGGCTTTTATTCGGCACGGAAGCCCCTGGAAGCACCTGCGAGGCTGCAGCCAACCGCCTCTTGTGGGGGCGCAAGGCCGCGGGTCCCAACCAGGCGGGATGGAAACCCAGAACTACGGCCGGGCCTCCGGCAGGCAATGGCCAAGCCGACCGGGCCCGCGGCCGGGGACCTTTGCCGGAGGCCGGACCCCCAATTACCCCGGCCGAAATTGACAAGGGGTTTAAGACTGTGCTAAAAAGAAGGTGGCTGGCCCCGTGGTGTAGCCAGGTCTAACACGCCACCCTGTCAAGGTGGAGATCGGGGGTTCAAATCCCCTCGGGGTCGCCCCCAGGGCCCGCAAAAGGGCCTAAATTATTTCGACCAGGTGCTATAATCTGCGGGTGTTACCCGAACTTCCGGGAAGGAGTCGGCCACCGTGACACGGTTCGCCTTTTTTAAAAAACAGGTCGTACCCCTCGAACAGGCCAAAATCAGCATCATGACCCACGCCTTTAACTACGGCACCGGCGTCTTCGAAGGCATCCGGGGCAACTGGAACCCCGCCGAAAATAAAATCTTTATCTTCCGCATGCCCGAACACTACGAGCGGTTTAAAGCCAGCTGCAAGATCCTCCGCATCGACCTGCCTTACTCGGTCGAGGACCTCTGCGAAATCACCAAGGACCTGGTCGCCCGCAACGGCTGCCGGGAAGACGTCTATATCCGGCCCATCGCCTACAAGGCCAGCGAAGCCATCGGCGTAAAACTCCACGGCCTCGAAGACGACCTGGCCATCTTCGTAACCCCCCTCGGACCCTACCTCGACGCCGAGGGCGGCATCCGGGCCTGCACCTCCTCCTGGCGCCGCATCGACGATGCCATGATCCCGGCCCGGGCAAAAGTGACCGGAATTTATGTCAACTCAGCCCTGGCTAAGACCGAGGCCAACGAAAACGGCTTCGACGAGGCCATCCTCCTCACCTCCGACGGCCACGTTTCCGAGGGCTCAGGGGAGAATATTTTCCTCGTCATGAAGGGCAGGCTGGTAACCCCGCCCGTCACGGATAATATCCTGGTCGGCATCACCCGGGATACGGTCATTCACCTGGCCGCCGAAGAGCTGGGCATCGAGACCGTCGAGCGGTCGGTGGACCGCAGCGAGCTTTACGTGGCCGATGAGGTCTTCATGACCGGCACCGCCGCCCACGTCACCCCCGTCGTCGAAATCGACCGCCGGCCGGTGGGCGACGGCCGGGTAGGCCCCGTCACCCGTAAGCTTATGGACCTTTATTTTGCCGTTATCCGTGGTCAGCATCCGAAGTATCTTAGCTGGTGCACGCCCGTCGCGCCCAGCCTCGCCTCCGTCTGAGACCGTTATTAAGCCCCCGGCCAGGCTCGGGCTTGCCACCGGCCTTGCCCTGACCTTCCTGGGACTGGCCGCGGCCGCCGTCCTGCTCTTAACCCCCTTCACTCAGCCGGTCGGGGTCTGGTCCCCCCTTTACGGGGCCGCCGGCCTGATTCTGGCCCTGGTGGCGGCCTACCTGGGCTACTGGACCCTCGTGTGCGCCAGCCTTCGCTACCGGCTTGACCGCAACCGGCTGAAATTAACCTGGCTCGGCGGAAGCATCCAGCTCCCCACCCACCGGCTCCGAATCCTGGACCAGCCCCCGGGGTTCCCCGAATTCCGCCAGGTCCGGGGGGTCGCCTGGCCCGGCTTCTGGTTCGGCCGTGACCGGGACCCCGAGGGGCCCGTTTACCTGGCCGCCGCCCACCATCCCGCCCAGCTGGTCCGCCTCACCACCGGAAGCCTGGTCTACGTGCTCGGGGTGCCCGACCGGGCCCGGTTTGAGGCCGAGCTGGGGGCCTTACAGCTGGCCGGCCCCCTGATACCCACCGCCGAAGGGGCCCTTCGGGAGGGCCCGCCCAGGCCGGTGATTTTCGACGACATGCTGGCGCTGGTCCCCGTCGCCGTCGGGGCCGGCCTAAGCCTCGGCCTCTTTATGTACCTGAGTCTCGTTTACCCCCGCCTGCCCGAAATAATTCCCCTGCATTTTAACGCCTTCGGCCAGCCGGATTTCATCGGCTACCGGGCCGACATCTTCCGGCTCCCGGCCTTCGGCCTCTTTTTGCTTTTGTTAAATACTGTCCTCGGGGCTGCCCTTTACCGCCTGGACCGGTTTGCCGCCCTTGTCCTCCTGTGGGCCGCGCCGGTGGTTCAGGCGATGTTCTGGTTTGCGGCCTTCCGGCTGGTAAACATATACTGCTGCTGATGGCGGCTGAGGGCGGGGTCCCATCGGGAAAATCCGGCGGCTCATCGACCTCTTAATCCAAGCCTTCAGGCGGTTTCAGGCCCACTCCGGCACCTACCTGGCGGCGGCCGTCGCCTACTACGCCCTATCGTCCCTTTTTCCGTTTCTGCTCGGGGTTATCGCCCTATTAGGCATCGTCTTTGAGGCCCAGCAGGTCAGGGCGGCCCTGCTCGAGCGAACAAGCGCCTATCTTCCAGGCTCCGAAACCCTCGTTCGCTCGGCCCTGGACGAGGCCACCCGGGCCCGGGGTGCGGTCGGCCTGCTCTCGGCAGTTCTCCTCCTCTGGTCGGCGACCGGCGTCGTGGGGGCGGTCTCCTGGGCGGTAAACCGGGCCCTTGAGGCGGAGGCCCCGAGGCCCTTTGTGCGCCAGAAGCTGGTGGAGCTGGGGGTGGTGGTGGGGGCCGGGCTCTTCTTCTGGGGCTCGACCCTGCTCCTGGGCGCCATCCGCCTCCTGGCCCGCTTAACCGATTCCCCGGCGGCCAGCCTGGGGGCTTACGGGTTGGGGGCGGTTTTGTCTGTCGGCCTATCCTTCGGCATGTTCGCCTTAACTTACCGCTTTCTTTCGGCCGTTCGGCTCGGCTGGGCCGAAATCTGGCCCGGGGCCGCCTTCGCCGCCCTGGGGGTCGAGGGGGGCAAGCACCTTTTTTTGCTTTATTTAGAAAAATTCGCCGCCCTTAACCTGGTCTACGGGTCGGTGGGGGCGGTGCTGGCCTTTCTGCTCTGGTCCTACCTGGCGGCGGTGGTGGTTATCTTCGGGGCCGAGCTGGTGGCATTGGGCCGCCAAGCCGGTAAAGGCCCCGCGCCCGGGCGGCAGCCCTAGCCGCACGCTTCCAGGCGGCGCAGACGCTCAAAAAGCTCCCGCTGTTCGGGGCTGAGGTTCTGGGGCAGAACAACCCGGACCCGGGCGTAAAGGTCGCCCCGCCGCTCGGGGTTATGGGGGTCGGGCAGGCCGAGGCCCGGCAGGCAGAAAGTTCGGCCGTTCTGGGTTTCGGCCGGAATCTGGAGCCTTGCCCGGCCATCAAGGGTGGGCACCCCTACCTCGCCCCCGAGGACGGCCGTGGTGAGGGGAACCGGGACCTCCACAAAGAGGTCCGGGCCGTGGCGCTCGAAAACGGGGTGGGGTTTCACGCTGACCTTAAGATAAAGGTCGCCGGGGGGCCCGCCGCCCCGGCCGGCACCCCCGGCCTCCGGCACCCGGACCCTCACCCCGTCGGCGATCCCCCGGGGTATCCCCACCTCAACCCGACGCTTGCGGCGCACGGTGCCCCCACCCCCGCAGGTGTGGCACCGCCGGTTAAGATAGACCCCGGAGCCCCGACAGGAGGGACACCCCTGCTCCGCCTCGACCTCAACCTGCCGGACCGTTCCCCGGAAGACCTCCTCGAGGGTAAGCTCGACTTCGGCCTCCAGGTCCTCTCCCCGGCCGCGGCCGGCCGTCTGAAACCCGGTCCGGCTCCGGGTGCCGCCCCCGAAAAGGCCGCCGAAAATCCGCCGGCCCCTCACCCACCCGTCCACGAAGTCGGCCGGAACGGCCCGACGGCGGGCCTGGTCGTATTCCCGCCGCCGCTGGGGGTCCGTCAGCACCTGGTAAGCTTCGTTTATCTCCCGAAACTTGGCCTCGGCCTCGGGGCTGTCCGGATTAAGGTCCGGGTGGAACCTCCGGGCGAGCCGGCGGAAGGCCTGCCGAATCTCCGCCTCCGAAGCCCGGGGGTCTACCCCGAGGGCAGCGTAGTAATCCTTGACCGGACCCATCCCAACCCATTGTAAAAGCCCCCGGGACCGGCGTCAAAGGCCGGCGGGCCGGTCAGGCAGCCTCCGGGGCGGCCCGGGTGCCCCCCAGGGCCCGCTCGGCGATGATCGCCTGCGGTTCGGTGAAGAGCACCCCGTCGTGGAAGTAGTGGACCAGCAGGACCGAAAGGATGCCGATGTAAGTATAGGCTTCGTCGGCCCCGGGCAAACACTGTCCGCCCGGGCAGTGGAGACCCGGCCAGAGCAGGCCGGCCCCAAGGATGAGGAGGCCCGATACGGGGAGCATCCCCAGGCAGAAGGCGTAAAAGCGCACCCAACCCACCGGCCCGGCCGAGACCGGACCAAGGGGGGTCGCCGGCCGACCCGTCGCCTCCTCCCGAAGCCGGTTCGCCAGCCAGGTGAGGGCCAGGTACTGGAAGGAATGCCAGACGTTTATCCCCTGAAAAGCCGTATCCAGGTTGGGCAGGGCCGGCGCAAAGAACATGACGGTTGCCGTTATCAGGACGAGCAGGGTCTTGGGAACGTTGAGCACCCCCTCCCGGTACTCCCGCACCGTCCGGCCGACAAACGCCGCAAAGAAGGCCGCAAAAACCGCGCCGGCCAGGTAGGCAAGCCAGTACTGCCCGTAAAGGATGTCGTTAACCTTCAGGTTAACGGGGCCGATCCAGAACTGGCCGTTGACCATCTTGGCCAGGGCCAGGGGGTAAAGGCTGCTGAAGATGAGCCCGTAGTCCACCAGCCGGTCCCGCAGGCCCACCGTGCCCCGGGCCTTCAGGGTGTAGGCGTCCGTCAGCCAGGCGATCTGCTGGAGGGCGTGGAGGCTGGCCAGGCCGAAGAAGAGGGTAAGAAGCCAGACGTAGCTTTCGTAGCTGCCGGTTGCCAGGATAATAACCATCAGCGGAATAAGCAGGGACGAGAGCAAAAAGGCCGACCGCTTCTGCCGGAACCCCGGGTCGAAGACGGTGCGGGTGAAGGTGGCGTACATGTGGGGCCCGCCCACCAGGACGGCCACCAGCAGGTTCACCACCACCCTGGCCTGGTAAGCGGGGGTTCCGGGCTGGTCGGCCCGGGCAAAGGGGTCGCCCCCAAGGACCACGTAGACCAGGTAAGGAGCAAAAAAGAGAGCGGCGCTGAAAATCAAAAAGGTGAGGTCCCAGTTTCTGCTGACGAGCCACGGCTGAGTGAACTGCTGAGCGGGACGCCCGGTTACCGTCATTTCCCACCGTACCTCCTCTCGGGTGGATGTGAAGGCCGCAACAGACCGCTCCGTGGCTAACCGGCGACTAGATTATACCCGTCCGACGGACCCCAGGCAAACGCCCGGCAGCCCGGGCCGTCCGCCCTTACCGGCCGGGCTCGAGGAAGCCGGCAATCTCCTCCACCTGCAGCCCCTCCACCCCAACCTCTGGGGCGTAGGTTACCTCGTCGGAGGCCCACACCACCGTGGGCCTGACGGCCGCCCCGATGCCCAGGATGCCGTTCAGGACCCGGTGGATGCTGTCGTTAATCCGGATGGTGTTGGGCTTAATGGCCCCGACCACCTGCCCGTCCCGGACCACGTAGGAGTCGCCCACCACGGTGCAGGTAAAGTCGCCGGCCCGAAGGCCGTTTATCGGGTAGGTGTACCAGATCCGGCCGATGTAGAGGCCGTCCCCTACCAGCCTGAACAGTTCCTCCCGGGATTTCGGGTTGCGTCCGGTTATCACGATGTTAGTTGGGTAAATTCCGGGGGGCATATCGAAGTGACGCCCCCCACCCCGGCCGAATCGGAAGCCGTTGCGGGGAACCAGGGCTCTGGGGACCTGGGCCGGGTCGACCCCGAGCTTCTCCCGGCCCCGGGGGTCAAGGCGAATGCGCTGGGCCTCGTACCAGTTGGCCAGCAGGCCCACCAGCCGGCCCCGACGGATGAGCCAGGTCCGGCCCGTCGGCAGGCCCTCGCAGGTTATGCCCTTGCTCCCCACCAGGCCCCGGGCGGCCCCGTCGTCGTAGACGTTAAGCTCCGGGTGGGCCACCTGCCGGCCGAGCTGGCCGGTAAAGGGGCTGGCGGCGGCGTAAAAGGCCTCCAGGCTCAGGGCCGGCCCCAGCAGATTGTTTACCAGGTCGGCCACGGGCTGGGGGCCCAGGATTGCCCGGTAGCGGCCGGTGGGAACCCGAACGCCCCGGCGGGAGCTTAAGGCGTTGCGGGCCGCCTCGGCCCCGGCCCCGCCGTCGAATTCCGCCAGGCGGGTGTGGGCCGACCAGCCCGTCCCCTTGGCGTCCTGGGCCTCCACCATCGCCGTAACCGCCGAGAAGATGACGGCGCTCTGGTCGGTCTGGGCCTCCGGCAGGTAAGTGGAAACGACGGCCACCCGCTCCTGGAGCACCGTAACGTCGCCCCCGACGATGAGGCCGTCGGCGGGGCCCACCGTTTCGTCGGCGGCAAACACCCCCAGGGCCGAGTTTATAACCTGCCAGCCGGCCTCCACCAGGTCCCGGCCGGAAAGGCCCAGCAGGGCCGGGTCGTGGTAGCGCCGGAGCCTTCGGCGCTCCCCCGTGGGCCTGGGCAGGGAGGTAAATTCGGGGTCCCGGACGGCCCCCCGCCGGGCCTTCTCCAGGGCCCGCTCGGCCCCCGCCAGCTCCAGCCGGCCGGGCTCGGCCCCGAACCCGAAGAGCACCCCCTCGGCCGAATCGAAGGCCGCCCGCACCCCGATCCCGTAAGCGTAGACCGACTTGGGCTCCTCCACCCCGTTGCAGGGGATGTGGGAGGTGTAATTAAGGCGGACAAAAAGGCTGGTGTTGGCCGAAACAAAAACCTCCAGCTCCCGAACCCCCGGTTTCTGCCGGAGGTGGGCGAAGGCCCGCTCTGCCGCCCGCCGAAGCTCGGCGGCGCCCACCATCACCGGGCCTCCCCGGTGAGGCGGGCCCGGCCCCGCAAGGTCGGCCCGCCGTTGCCCATCCGTTTGGTTTGCATCGGCTGGCCCTTGCCGCAGTTGGGAATGGGGAAAAGGCGAAAGTCGCTGCCCACCGCGTCGATGCCCATCAGAAAATCCCTGGTGTCGGCGGTGATTCCGCCGTTGCGGTAAAGGCGCTCCAGGCGGCCGTTGCGGATTTCGTAGACCTTGCGGGCCGAGATCCGGAAGTTTTCCCGGGATTCGGCGATGGACGGTATCCGCTTGCCGACCACGTAATAGCCGTGGTCCACCTCCCCGATGATGGCCTGGGGGTCCCGGTCCCCGGCCGCGAACACCGTGTTGGACATCCGGATGAGGGGAACGTAGGCGGCCCCGCTGGCCTTGTAGTGGCCGTTGGGTTCGGCCCCGATGACCGCCGCCGTCTGCCGGCTGTTCATAAAGCCCCGGAAGATACCCCCCTCGATCAGGACGACCCGGCGGCCCGGGGTTCCCTCGTCGTCGTAGGCGTAGTGGCCGAAGCCGGGCAGGGCCGGGTCGGAAAAGCAGGTCACCAGGGGCGAGGCCACCTGCCGGCCCAGCTCGTTGTCCTCAAAACTCCGGAAAAACCAGGAGCGGCCGGCGTAGGCCGTCTCCATCTTGAGGGCCCGGTCCAGCTCCGTGGGGTGGCCGATGACCTCATGGCAGAGCAGGGCGTTGAAATCGGGGTCGGTGACCACCACGACTTCACCCGGAGTCGTCGGGCAGGGCGGGGCGTTGGCGACCTCGGCCGCCTCCCGGGCCAGCCCGACCGCAAAGTCCGCCAGGCCCGGAAACTTGAGGACGCCGTCGTCGGCCCCGGCCTCAATTATCTCCCAGCCCCGCTGGTGGCCGATGGTCTCGTAGAACTCCTGGGCCGATTCTTCCCCCTGGGCCACCACGAAGACGAAGCCCTCGGTCAGGGCGAAGGTCTCGTCGATATCGGCCCCTTCGCTGCTTACGAAGAGCTGGCGCTCAAAACCGGTCTGGGCCGCCACCAGGTTGAAGCGGATGAGGGCCGAGGCGCCGGCGGCCGCCTTGGAAGCGGCCACCACCGCCGCCACCACCCCACCGGGGTCCACCGACCGGGGGTCCCGGCCGAAAACGGGGCCCACGGTGTCCCGCACCGTCGGGACGGGGGCCAGCTCGGTATCCCACAGGCTCCGGCCCAGGGGGCCGAATCGGCCGGCGGCCAGGGCCTTCTGCTCGGCGCTGGCCAGGGCCCGCTCGTAGGCGGCCCGGAGGCCGGCCCGGACTACCCGGGTCAGTTTTGCCAGGTCGGGCTCCCCCAGGTAAGCCCCGTAGTAGCCGGGGGCCCTGAGCCGGCGGCCGGCCAGCACCCGGATTCCCAGGGCATAGGTGGTTTCTTCAATGCCGGCCTTGGGCAGGCCGTTTTCGGCCACCGCCCCCCTCACCTCCACGGCCTGGAGCCGGATGTCGGCGTAGTGGAGGTCGGGGAACCGGCGGGGGGCCTCCGCCGCCGGGCCCGCCAGGGTCCGGCGGGCCCGGTCCAGGGCTTCGACTCCCGTCGACCCGGGCACGGCCGCTCCTAACCGGGACTGAACTCGGTCTCGACCCAGTGAACCGGCAGCCGGCCGATGTTGAGCCGTTCCACCCGGCGCACCTTCAGCCCGCCCACGTCGGCCGAGGTCGTCAGGCGGGCCTGGGCCAGTCGGCCGATGGGCTGGGCCAGCAAAACGGCCACCGTCCCGGCCACCACCGCCCCCACCAGGCGGTCGAGGGGCCGCCGGATCGCCCCGGCTACGGCCAGGGAGCTGAGGCCGGCGAGCAGGCCGGCAACGGCGATGTTGGTTCCGCACAGGGGGGATATGGCCAGGTCGGCCTCGCCGGCCCGGAGCCGGGCCAGGGCCTCTTCGACGGCGGCCTGGACGGCATCGGTGGGAAGCTGGCCGTAAATGTAAAAGCCGTGGGGGGTGGAGCGGGCGATCAGCCGGATGGTCGGGCCGAGCCGCTGAAGGAGCACCCCAACGGTGGCGTGCTCCAGGGCGTGGTTGCGACGGGTCCGCTCGAAGGCGTCGACGATGGACAGACCGGCCATCCCATTCAGTATAACATCATAACCGGAGTCCATTGCCCAGGAGGCGCCTGTGATCGCCAGGCTTATCGTTTACCCCGTCGAACCCGGCAAGGAGGACCAGGTGAGGGGCTGGTTTGAGGACCTGAAGGCCAGGTACGCCAAAACCGAGGGCCTAAAATACGGCTTCCTTATGTTGCGGTCGGCCCCGCCCCAGCTGGCCCAGCTCCTCGTCTTCGAAAGCGCCGCCGCCCTCCAGGCTTACCTGGGGTCCGAAACCTACCGGGCCTTTCTTAATGAATACCGGACCCGGTTTATAAACCCGGCCGGAAGCGCCCTGGAGCAGGTCTTCGAGACGGTGGAGGCTATTGGCCCGGCCGGGGCAGGTTAAACACCTCCCCAAAACTTATAAGCCGGGTCTGGCCCGCATCGGTCCGGAGCTGCAGCCGCCCGGACCGGTCCACCCCCACGGCCAGCCCCCTGAGCTTTTCGCCCCCGGCCACCACCTCCACCTCCCGGCCCACGGTGATGAGCCGGCGGCGCCAGGCCAGAAGGGGCGACCAGCCGGCCCGAAGCCGCCGGTAGGCCCGGTCCAGCTCCCGGAGCACCTCCCGGAAGAGGGCCTCCCGGTCCACCAGACGGCCCAGCTCCCGGGCCAGGCTGGTGGCCTGCCCGGCCAGCTCGGGAACCTCGGCCGGGTCCCAGTTTACGTTTAGGCCGATGCCCAGCAGGGCCCAGGCCAGCTCGCCCCCGAAAAACTCCGTCTCGACGAGAATCCCGGCAAACTTGCGGCCGCCGATGACCAGGTCGTTGGGCCACTTGACGGCCGGCTTAAGGCCCGTCAGCCGCTCCACCGCCCGGGCCACCCCCACCGCCGCGGCCATGGGCAGCCATTCCGCGACCTCAACGGGGGGACGCAGCAGGACGGTGAAGAGCAGACTCGTTCCCGGGGGGGCCACCCAGCGGCGGCCGTGGCGGCCCCGGCCGGCCGTCTGCTCCTCGGCCCGGACCACCAGGCCCTCGGGGCCGCCCGCCGCGGCCAGCTCCCGGGCTACATCCATGGTGGACCCCACCGCGGCTAAATGGCGAACCTCCCGGCCGATAACCCGAGGCCGCCGGCCACGGCCTTCGGCGTAACCGGCCACGGCGTCAGCCGGCCAGGCCGGCCCGGAGCTGGTCGTAGATGCGGTCGACCTTGGCGGCCATGATAAAGTCGTTTTCGTGCAGGCCGCCGATCTTGTGGGTCCAGAAGTAGACCCGAACCTCGCCCCAGCGGACGTAAAGGTCGGGGTGGTGGCCCTCGGCCTCGGCCAGCTCGCCCACCCGGTTGGCAAACTCCAGGGCCTGCTTGAAGTTTTTAAACTTAAAGCTTTTTACCAGTCGGCGGCCATCTTCCACCTGCCAGCCGGGGACCTGGGCCAGCAGGGGGGCGTATTCTTCCGGGGTGAGGGGCGGAATCCCCCCGCGGCAGGGGACGCACCGCTTTTCGGCCAGCGCAACGACTTCTCCGGTCATCTCGATTAATTATAACCCCGCGTGGGGCCTTAAGGGTCCGATGGCTGGGCCTTGGCCGCCGGGGTTCCGGCCAGAAGCCCCGCCAGCACCTCCACCGCCTCATCGGCCGTCAGGGCGATGGGCACGTCGAAGCCCCGGGCCCGAAGCCGCTGGCAGATAAGGCCCACCACGGGCGGCTCCAGCCGGTGCTCGACCAGAAGCTCCGGCCGGCCGAAGATCTCCCGGGGCGAACCTTTGGCCACGAAGCGTCCCCCCCGGCCGAGAACGTAAATGGTGTCGATAAAGAGGGGGGCCAGACTTACCTCGTGGACGGAGATGATAAAGCTCAACCCCCGCTCCCGGTGGAGCCGGTTAAGGAGGTCGACCAGCTCGACCCGGGAGGCCGCATCCAGCCCCTCAAAGGGCTCGTCCAGGATCAAAAGCTCGGGCCGCATCACCAGGGCCCCGGCCAGGGCCACCTTAAGCCGTTCCCCGCCGCTGAGGTAGTGGGCCAGCCGGTCCAGCAGGTGCTCGATGCGCAGTTCGGCGGCGACCTCCCGGACCAGCCGGTCCACCTCGGCCGGGGGAAGCCCCTGGTTGCGGGGGCCGAAACCGATATCGTCCCGGACCGTCGGGGCCACGATCTGCCGGTCGGGGTCCTGGAAGAGAAAGCCGATGCGGGGCCGGATCTTCTCAAAGTCCCGGTGGGGGTCGAGGCCGAAAACCTCCACGGTGCCGGACTCCGGCCGGAGCAGTCCCAGCAGGTGCTGAAAGAGGGTCGTTTTGCCGCTGCCGTTCTGCCCCAGCAGGGCCACCCGCTCCCCCCGGCGGACGGTGAGCTCTTCGCCCGTAAAGTAAAGGGCGGTGCCGTCGGGGTAGGTGAATTTTACGTCCTTGAACCGGACGATCAGCTCCACCGGACCCAACCGCCTTTCCTAAAGAGTCGGAGGGTCCCGGGGACCAGGAAGAGGACCGCCCCCAGAATCAGCCAGTAGCCGTTGTAGGCCCCCAGGCCCCCGCCCAGCAGGTGCTCGGCCCCGAAAACCGCCGTCCCCAGGCCCAGCAGCAGGCCGGCCAGCTCCGGGGGACCCAGCCGCCACTCGGTTCCCCCCGCGGCCAGCCGCCCCCGGTAACCCCGCAGCCGGAGAACCCGGCCGAAATCCTCACTCAGGTCGATGCCCCGGACGATGATGAGGCTGATCCCCTGGCCGACACTGGCCAGCCACCGGCCCCAGGGGCGGGCCCCCAGCCCGCCCCGCAGGCGCAGGGCCGTAAGCACGTCCCGGGCGACTCCCAGCAGAATGAAAAAGGACCTGTAAGCCAGAAAGAGCAGGTCCACCAGCAGACCGGGGGCAACCCGGCGCAGGGCCGAGAAGAGGACCGGGTAGGGGGTGATGGTGATCAGGGCCAGCATCGTCAGGGCCGCATCCACCGCCTTGCCCACCATGAGCAGGGTTCCCAGGGGACTGGCCGCACCCTGGGCGATGAGGAGGGGCACCAGCAGGACCGCCGGGTAAAAGGCGGGGACCAGGACCCGAACCCAGGGGAGGCCGGCCAGAAGGACGACCCCGTTCAGCAGGAAGAAGGTGGCCAGCAGAAAGACCAGGTCCCGGCTTACGATGATCCCGAAGAGGATAAGGCCGGCCGCGACGAACTTCGGCCCGGCGGCCAGCCGGTGGACGGGGCTAGTGAGCTTAATGGCCCAGAAATCGACCAGCTCGATCACGGCGCAACCCGCCTGGCCGGCAAGAGGTCCGGCCTCACCTGGCTTAAATACCGGACGATGACGCCGGTGAGGGCGCCTTCAAGGATCCACCCGACCGCCCCGAGGGTGTAAACCACGGCCGCAAAGGTGGGAAGGTCGAGGCCCTCGGCTTCGGCCTCGCGGGGCTCCTCGGTAAAGACCTCCACCCGGAAAAGGCCCGCCTCAAAGGGGTTTTTAAAGGCGATGACGGCCCGGGGGGCCTGCTCGGCCGGGTTGATCTGGGCCACCCCGATAATGGCCACCATCAGGGTGGTGCTTACGGCCAGGGCCGCCACCGTGGTCAGAAAAGCCTGCCAGAAGGGCCGGTTGCCCACCAGCCGGCCGAAGGCCCGAAAGAGGAGGGAGCCCAAAACCACTTCGGACCCGATAACCAGGGTGTTGAGGCCGACGACGGTTATACCCCCGTGGCCGAAGAGGGCCAAGATGAAGACCACCACGAAGGCGGCCAGAAAGCCGGCCGCCGGGCCCAGGAGGATGCCGGCCAGGACGCTGAGGTTGAAGTGGTAGGCGATGGGGACCACCTCCAGGGACATCCCCACCATCATGATGGCCGCCACCACCCCGAGCCGGGCCACCCGCCGGGCCAGCTCCTCGGGGTTCCGGCGCAGATACCAGAGGGTAGCCCCCAGGAGGACCGCCGTGACCGCCCAGCCGGCAATGACCAGCCAGAGGGGCAAGATTCCGTCGGGCAGATGGATGTGACTCACCTTAACCTCCCCCTTTCCGCAGGGATTCTACGACCCGAGCGAGGCCGGACGGCAGGTCCACCTGCGCCTGCCAGCCCAGCATCTGGCGGGCCCGGGCCGGGTCGAGGCAACTAAAGCGCACCTCACCCGGCCGGGCCGGGCCGAAGGCCGGCGGGGCCTCAAAGCCCGCCAGCCCGGCCAGGGTCCGGTAAAGCTCTAGGATGGACGTCTCCCGGCCGGTGCCGACGTTGATAACCCCCTCCCCCCGCCCCAGGGCCAGCAGGTTGGCCGCGACCACGTCGTCGACATACACAAAGTCCCGGGTCTGCCGGCCGTCGCCGAAGACGGTGGGCCGCTCGCCCCGAAGGAAGGCGGCGGCGAAGATGGTGACGACGCCGGCCTCGGTGTGGGCCTTGGCCCGGGGGCCGTAGACGTTGCCGTAGCGGAGGGCCACCCACTCCAGCCCGGCAAGCCGGCCGTAAAGCCCCAGGTAATCTTCGACGACCCGCTTGGCCAGGCCGTAGGGGGAGAGGGGCTTCGGGGGGGCCGACTCCGGAGTCGGCCGGAGTTCCGCCTCGCCGTAGACGGCGCAGGAGGAGGCGAAGATAAACCGCCGGACCCCCCAGCGCAGAGCCAGGCCCAGCAGGGCCAGACTGCCCAGAATATTGGTCCTGGCATCGGCTACGGGGTCGGCCACCGAGCGGGCAACGCTTACCTGGGCGGCGTGGTGGTTAATGACGTCGAAGCGGTGGGTCGAAAAGACGTCGTCGAGGCGGGGGTCGAGGATGTCCAGCCGGTAAAAGGCGGCCCCGGCCGGAACCCACTGCCGGCGGCCGGTGCTCAGGTTGTCGACGACCGCCACCTCGTGGCCGGCCCGGACGTAGGCTTCGGCCACGGCCGACCCGATAAACCCTGCCCCCCCGGTCACCAGAATCCGCACCCCGGAACCCCCCCTCAGGCCCGACAGGCGGCGCAAAGACCGAGAATCTCCAGCCGGTGGCCGGTGGGGATAAAGCCGGCCTGGGCCGCCTGGGCGCTGACGGCCGGGAAGATGTCGCAGCCGGGGACCTCCACCACCCGGCCGCAACCGGTGCAGATGAGCTGATGGTGGTGGTCCGGGAGGCAAAGGACGTAAGTGGGCCGGCCCAGGGCGGTCCTGACCTGCTCGATGATGCCCAGCTTGGCAAAGAGCTTCAGGGTCCGGAAGATGGTGGCCCGGCCCAGGCCGGGGGTGAGCTGGGTCAAGGCCTCGTTGGGGGTGAAGGCCCGGCGACGGGCGACGAACTCCAGGACGCGGCGGCGGGGCCGGGTGAGGCGGTAACCGCCGGCCGCAAGCCGCCTTCGAAGCCCCTCCAGTTCGGATCCCATTCCTGATACTCGGTATCAATTATACGGGCCGAGCCCAGGTCCGTCAAAGGGACCAGGCCCGGGGCAGGGCTTTCCGGGCTCGGTTGTGGGGCCCCCAACAAGGCCCTCAGGCCCCGCCGCCCTTGCGTTTCGCCGCCCGAAATACTATCATAAAAGTGATGCCGGCACTGGATGGCTTTGCGATGATTCACCGTGCTGGTGGCCGGGCACAACGGGGTGCCGGGTGGGGTCCTGCCGCAGGCGGCATCCCCGGGCCGGCGATTATTATCGGCGCCATTATTAGCCCCGCGGCGCGGGGTTGCGGCCCTCAAACCCGGAAGGGTTTGGGGGCCAAAACATTTTCGGGAGGTGCGCAATGCTTAGGGACCAGACTTTAACCGAGGCTTACACCACGCCGGGCCGTCACCGGGAAGTGGGGCTCAGCGACGGGCAGGTCCTGGAAATGTACAAAAAGATGGTCCTGGCCAGGACCATCGACGAGCGGGTCTGGACCCTCGGCCGAATGGGCAGGGTCCACTTCGTCCTTACCAGCGCCGGCCACGAAGCCGCCCAGGTCGGGGCGGCCTTCGCCCTCAGGCCCGGCCACGACTGGATTCTCCCCTACTACCGGGATATGGCCCTGGTGCTTACCCTGGGCCTTACCCCTTACGAGATCATGGCCAACTTTCTGGGCCGGCGGGACGACCCGTGCTCCCGGGGCCGGCAGATGCCCGTCCACTGGTCGGCCCGGCGGCTCAACATCGTTTCGGGGTCCAGCCCGGTCGGCACCCAGGTGCCCCACGCCGCCGGTGTGGCCCTCGCCTGCAAGCTCCGCCGGGAAGACCGGGTCACCTTCGTCTCCTTCGGGGAGGGGGCGACCAGCACCGGCGACTGGCACGAGGGGCTGAACTTCGCCGGCATCCACCAGCTTCCCGTCATCTTTTTCTGCGAGAACAACGGCTACGCCATCTCGGTGCCTTACCGCAAGCAGGTGGCCTGCGATAACGTGGCCGACCGGGCCCCAGGCTACCGGATGCCCGGGGTTGTGGTGGACGGAATGGACCCCATCGCCACCTACGCGGCCGTAAAGGCCGCCGTCGACCGGGCCCGAAAGGGCGGCGGGCCGACCCTCATCGAGGCGAAATGCTACCGGTTCACCCCCCATTCCAGCGCCGACGACGACCGGAGCTACCGGCCCCGGGAGGAGGTCGATGCCTGGCGCCGGCGGGACCCCATCGTCCTCTTTAGGCAGTACCTGATGGCTTCGGGCCTGCTGGACGAGGAGCTGGACCGGGAGATTTTCGCCCAGGCCCGGGCCGAAGTGGAGGAGGCCACCGACCGGGCCGAGGCCTGCCCGTATCCGGACGTTTCGGAGCTTTACACCCACGTCTACGCCGAAAGCTAGGAGGGAGCCATGGCCGTCAAGACCCTCATCGAGGCGATCCGGGACGCCCTTTTCGAGGAGATGCGGCGGGACCCCACCGTTATCGTGCTCGGGGAAGATGTCGGCTACCGGGGCGGGGTGTTCCGGGCCACCGAAGGGCTCATCCAGGAGTTCGGGGAAGAGCGGGTGATCGACACCCCCCTGGCCGAGTCGGCCATTGTGGGCGTCGCCATCGGGGCGGCCGTTAACGGCTTCCGGCCCGTGGCCGAAATCCAGTTCGCCGACTTCATCGCCCCGGCCATCGACCAGATCGCCAACGAGGCCGCCCGCCTCCGCTACCGCTCGGCCGGGGAATGGTGGTGTCCCCTGGTGATTCGGGCGCCCTTTGGGGGCGGAGTCCACGGGGGCCTTTACCATTCCCAGTCGGTGGAGGCCTACTTTACCCACGTTCCCGGCCTCAAGGTGGTGGTTCCCAGCGACCCCTACGATGCCAAGGGCCTCCTCAAGGCGGCCATTCGGGACGACGACCCCGTCCTCTTCTTCGAGCACAAAAAGGCCTACCGGCTGGTCAAAGGGGAGGTCCCCGACGGCGACTACGTTGTCCCCATCGGCCCGGCCAAAGTCGCCCGGCCGGGTCGGCATCTGACGGTCATCGCCTACGGCCTGATGACCACCTACGCCCTGGAGGCGGCCGACAAGGCCGCCGCCGAGGGCATTGACGTCGAGGTGGTGGACCTGCGGACCCTCTATCCGCCCGACAAAAAGACCATCCTCAACTCGGTCAAGAAGACCAGCCGGGCCCTGGTGGTTTACGAGGACAATCTGACCGGGGGTTTCGGGGCCGAAATTGCGGCCATCATCGCCGAAGAGGCCTTCCCGTACCTGGACGCCCCGGTGATGCGGCTGGCCGGCCCGGATGTGCCGGCCATCCCCTACGCCACCCCCCTGGAGGAGGCGTTCATGGTTAATCCGGAGAAGATCCTGGCCAAGATTCGGCAACTGGCGGCTTACTGAGGAGGGTGGGAATGGCGGTTAAAGTGGTGATGCCCCAGCTGGGGGAGAGTGTGGCCGAAGGAACCATCGTCCGGTGGATTAAGAGAGTGGGCGAGCGGGTCGAGAAGTACGAGCCCCTGCTGGAGGTGATGACCGACAAGGTGAACGCCGAGGTGCCGTCCCCGGCAGCCGGCATCCTCCGGGAGATCCTGGTGCCCGAGGGGGAGACGGTTCCGGTGGGGCGGGAGCTGGCCGTCATCGCCGAAGCCGAGGCCGAGGTTGAGGTCGCGGCCCCGGCTCCGGCCGGGGAAGCTCCGGCCCGGCCGGAGACCACGGAGGCCGCCGAGGGGGTTCGTCAGCGCTATTCGCCCGTCGTCCGGCGGCTGGCCCAGGAATACGGCATCGACCTTTCCCAGGTGCCGGGGACGGGCCTGGGGGGCCGGGTGACCAAGGAGGACGTCCTCCGGTATGTGGCGGAGCGGGAGCGGGCGGCCGCGGCTAAAGGGGCCCCGCCGCCTCCCCGCCCCGAGGCCCCACCCGCCCCGGCCCCCGAAGAGGAGGTCATCCCCGTCTCCCCCATGCGCCGGCAGATCGCCCAGCATATGGTCCGCTCCTACCAGACGATCCCCCACGCCTGGCTGGCGATGGAGGCCGATGTGACCAAGCTGGTACGCTTCCGGGAGGCCATCAAGGCCGAGTTCCGCCGCCGGGAAGGGGTGGACCTGACCTACCTGCCCTTCGTCGTCAAGGCGGCGGTGGAGGCCCTTAAGGAGTTTCCCGTCCTTAATGCCGTTTGGGCCGAGGACAAGATAATCTTAAAAAAGCGCATCAACGTGGGCATCGCCGTGGCCCTCGAGGACGGCCTCATCGTGCCCGTTATTAAAGACGCCGACCAGAAGAGCATCGCCGGCCTGGCCCGGGCCATTGCTGACCTGACGGAGCGGGCCCGGGCCGGCCGGCTGACCTTGGAGGACGTCCAGGGGGGCACCTTTACGGTGAACAACACCGGCGCCCTTGGCTCGGTCATCAGCCGGCCCATCATCAACGAGCCGCAGGTTGCCATCCTCACCAGCGAGGCCATCGTCCGCCGGCCGGTGGTGGTGGACGACGCCATCGCCATCCGGGCGGTGATGTTTCTCTGCCTCTCCTTCGACCACCGGGTCATCGACGGCCTCATGGCCGCCCGGTTCCTGCAGGCCGTTAAGCGCCGCCTCGAGGCCGTGGACGAGAACACCTCCGTCTACTGAGGGTCCCCGGCGGGGCCGGGCCCCGGTGTGGGATAATTGATCGAGTCGAACCGGAGGGAACGCCCAGTTATGGACCCCGCAGCCGAAGTCGCCACCGAACGCCGGCCGGAGTGGCTGAAGATCCGGCTCCACACCGGCCCCAACTACCGGGAAATAAAGAGCCTGGTCCGGGGCCTCAACCTGCACACCGTTTGCGAAGAGGCCCACTGCCCCAACATTTACGAGTGCTGGGAACACCGCACGGCCACCTACATGATCTTAGGGAGCATCTGCACCTGGCGGTGCGCTTACTGCGCCGTCCAGACCGGCAAGCCCATGCCCGTCGACTGGGCCGAGCCTTTCCGGGTGGCCAAGGCCGTCAAGGTGATGGGCTTAAGGCACGCGGTGGTAACCTCGGTGAGCCGCAACGACCTGCCCGACGGCGGGGCCGAGGTCTTCGCCCGGACCATCCGGGCCATCCGGGCCCTCAACCCGGAGTGCACCGTCGAGGTTTTGATCCCGGACTTCCGGGGCTCTGAGGCGGCCCTCCGCACCGTGCTGGAGGCCCGCCCCGATATCCTTAACCACAACATCGAGACCGTTCGCCGCCTCCACCGCAAGGTCCGGCCGGCCGGTCGCTACTGGCGGTCCATCGAGCTTCTCCGGCGGTCGAAGGAGATCGCCCCCGACGTTCCCACCAAATCGGGCATTATCATCGGGATGGGCGAAACCAAAGAAGAGATCCTGGAGACCATGGCCGACCTGCGGGCGGCCCGGGTCGACCTGCTCACCATCGGCCAGTACCTTCGTCCCTCCAAGAACCACTGGCCGGTGGTGAAATACTATACCCCCCGGGAGTTTGAGGAGCTCAGGGCCGAGGGCCTCAAGATGGGCTTTGCCCACGTGGAGTCGGGGCCCCTGGTCCGGAGCTCCTACCACGCCTGGGAGCAGGTCGACGAGATGCGCCGGCGGGCCTCGACCCCCAATGGTTGAACCGGTCCTCTACTGGTGCGAGCTGGGAAGGGTTCCCTACCGGGAGGCCTGGGAGCTGCAGGTCCGGCTGGTGGCCGCCCGGCGCCGGGGGCTCAGCGGGGACGTGCTTCTCCTTCTGGAGCACCCGCCCGTTTACACCCTGGGCCGGGGCGGGAAGGCCGAGCACCTCCTTGCCCCTATCGAATGGCTCCGCCGCCAGGGGGCCGAGGTCTTCGAGGTGGACCGGGGCGGGGATATCACCTTCCACGGCCCCGGCCAGCTGGTGGGCTACCCCATTTTGGACCTTTCCGCCTGGGGCCGGGACCTGCACCGTTACCTGCGGGGCCTTGAAGAGGTGCTTATCCGGGCCCTGGCCGTCTTCGGGGTAAGGGCCGGCCGCAAGGCCGGCTATACCGGCGTCTGGGTAGGGGACCGGAAAATTGCGGCCATCGGGGTAAAGCTCAGTTCCGGCTGGATTACCAGCCACGGCTTCGCCCTGAACGTCTCAACGGACCTGCGCTGGTTTGACCACATTGTTCCCTGCGGCATCCGGGATTACGGGGTTACTTCCTTAAGCGCCGAGCTGGGAATGAACCTTCCCCGGGAGGCCGCCGTGGGTCCCGTGGTGGAGGCCTTCGGGCAGGTCTTCGGCCGGAGGCCGGTGCCCATCGGGCTGGACGAAATTACACCCCTTCGGCCGTTAATGGCCGGCTGAGTCGTAGGGTTTTACGGTCCTGGCCGGCGAAGGCCGGTCCAGGTTGATATCCTGCCAGGACCTGGGGTCCTCGATGGGTTCTAAGTGGGTGAAAACGACCGTTCCGGGCAGGGCCTTACGCACTTCGGCCTCCACCTCCTCCAGCAGGTGGTGTCCCTGGGCCACCGTCCAGTGGCCGGGGACCAGGATGTGCACGGTGATGAACCGCCGGGTGCCGGCCTGGCGGGTCCGAAGGGCGTGGTAGCCAACGCCCTGCTCCCGGTAGCGGTCTAAAACCTCCCGGATCACCTGTTGCTCTCCGGGGGGAAGGGCCGTATCCAGCAGTCCCAGCACCGACCGGCGGACCAGAACGATGCCCCACCGGACGATATTGGCGGCCACCAGCAGGCCGAGGATGGGGTCCAGGATGTAGAGGCCGGTGAGGGTGGCCCCGAGGACCCCGACGACCACCCCGGCCGTGGTCCAGACGTCGGCCAAAAGGTGGCGGGCATTGGCCTCCAGCACGATGGCCCGGTACCGGCGGCCGGCGCTAAGCAGGACCCGGGCCACCCCCCAGTTGACCAGGGCCGCCCCCGCCGATACCAGCAGGCCCAGCTCGACATTTTCGATGGGCCTTGGGTTGAGAATCCGCTGGAAGGCCGCGTAGGCGATGCTCAAGGCCGCCCCGAGGATAAGGAAGCCCTCGGCCCCGCTGGCAAAATACTCGGCCTTGGTGTGGCCGTAGGGGTGCTCCTCATCGGGCGGCTGGGCCGCAAAGATGAGCGTCCCCAGCGCCAGCAGGGCGGCCGCCAGGTTTACCAGGGACTCCAGGGCGTCGGAGAGGAGGCCGACCGAGCCGGTAAGCAGGTAGGCCACCAGCTTCAGGCCCACGGTCGCCACGGCCGCGCCCAGGGAGAGCCAGGCAAAACCGGTCAAACGCGGGACGCCGGCGACGGAATTCCCCCGATTCACACCCACCGCCGGGAATTCTATCAGATGACGAAGACCGGCCGGTCTTCGTCAGGGGGATAGGTGGGCATCAACCCATCCGTAAGGATATTCTCCACCAGGGCCGCCTCCTCGAACCAGGAGCGGGGCGGCAGGTGCCCCCAGAAGGTTGCCCGCCGGGGGTCGTTGACGGTCCAGCGCACCGGCTCCCAGTCGGGGTCCGGGATCAGATAGTCACCGGTGTAGAGCTCGATGCGGTTGCCGTCGGGGTCCCGAAGGTAGAGAAAGAAGGCGTTGCTGATCCCGTGGCGGCCCGGGCCCCGCTCGATGGCCCCGCCCAGCCCCAGGGCGGCCCGGATATCGCAGGCCCGCAGGACGCTCGGAGTATCGGCCACCCAGAAGCCGGCGTGGTGAAGGCGGGGGCCCGTTCCGGTCATCAGGGCGATGTCGTGGACGTTCTGTTTGCGGTGAAGCCAGGTGGCCCAGAGGCGGGGCGGCTCATCTTCGACGGTATATTCCGAGTACCGGAAGCCGAGGCGGCCCTGCCACCACCCGGCGGCCCCCTCCACGTCCGGGACCTGGACGTTAAAGTGGTCCAGCCGCATCGGCATTGCCCCCCGGTACTGGTCGAAACGCTGAAGGAGCCAGGCCCGCCGCCGCATCTGGCAGAAAAATTCGAGGGGAAGGCCGGTTACCTCCTGGACCCGGAGGGTCCGGCCCTGGCCGGCCTCTTCCGCCTCCGCCTCCAGCCAGCGGATGGGGCACCCCTGGGCGGCGTAGAGCTCGGCCAGCCGGTCGAGGTCTTCGGGGGCAGCGACCCGGAAGGCCAGGTGGGTCACCCCCGGGCTTTCGGCCCGGCGCAGGACCAGGCTGTAAAGGTCCCGCTCCTCGAGGCCGCCCAAGTAAATCCGGTCCGGGTCCCGGGCCGTCTCGACGAAGCCCAGGGCCTCGACGTAGAAGGCCCGGGCCCGCTCCAGGTCGGTGACCCGGTATTCGATGTGGGCCGCCCGGGTGATGTCAAAGGCCGGCATCGTCGCCCCCGGTTGCGGCCTCGGTTCTGGCCCGGGCCAGGAACTCCCGGACCCGGTCCATATCGGGGGTTCGGTCGTGGGTTTGAAAGACCAGCCCGGCCATCCGAACCGGGTCGCCGAAAAAGAACCGCTCGTACTGGATCTGGCGGGCGGCAAAGGCCGAAAGGGCCGCATCCCAGGCCAGCCGGAATATGGCTATCCGCCCCAGGGCCTCGGCCCGGGCCGCCTGGAAATAGCGGCGGATATCTTCGGCCAACTCGGGATTGCGGATGTCGGCCTCGGTGGGGATGGCCACGATGCCGCTGGCGCACAGCTGCTGGATGACCTCGACGAGACGGGGATAGATTTTCGGGTAGAGGTTGCGGGCGGCGTCCAGGGGCGGCCAGGCCGGCCGGTAAACGCCCCACCCGTCGGGGGCGGCGTCGGCCTCGGCCGCCCGCAGAAAGGCCCGCATCGCCTCCAGGTAAACCCAGATTTCGGCCACCTTCTCCTGGACGTATGGTGTCCACGATAAGGGATGCCAGGCCGAGGAAGAACTCGGTCTTGGCGATGTTCTTCACCGCCACCTGGTGGGCCATGCCGACGATGGCCCCGGTGGCGGCGTAGGCCCGGTTGGCCCGGTCCACATCCCGGTAAATAAACACCCGCTCCCAGGGGACGAAGACGTCGTGGAAAACCGCCACCGCGTCCAGCTCGTCGAAGCGGCTTCCGAGGGGGTGGTCGAAAGGGGACCGGCCGTAGTCGACCGTCTCCCGGCAGATAAACCTGAGGCCGGGGGTACCGCAGGGGAGGCTTACCGCAAAGCAGTAAGGGGCATCCTCCTCGGTATTCCGGAGGAGGGTGGAGGGAAAGACCATGATTTCGTCCACGGCCGGGAGGGTGGCCAGCATCCGGGCGCCCCGGATGACGATCCCCCGGTCGGTCTCCTTCACCACCCTGGCGGCCAGGAAGGGGTCGGCCTGCCGGGCCGGACCCACCGACCGGTTGGCCTGGGGGTTAATAAGGGTGTGGGTGAGGCAGAGGTCGTTTTCCCGGACGTGCTCGTAGTAGCGGCGGATGTTGGCGGCAAAGGCCGGCTCCCCGTAGCCCAGAAACTCGGCCCCGGCGGCGTAGGCCGTCACCGCCCGGTTAAGGTAATCGGGGGTCCGGCCCATAAACCCGAAGTGGTGGTCGGCCCAGCGTTTCATCATCCGGCCCACCCGCCAGACATCCTCCGGGCTCCGGGGCATAAGGAAAGCGAGGCCCACCTTATCCCCGCTGGTCGGCGAATCGTAAAGCATCTCGTCGGGGTGTTTCCACTGGAGGTCGTAAAGTTAGGCCAGGGAGGCCAGGCAGTTTTTAAAGGCCGGGTGGGTGGTCGGGTCGTCCACCCGCTCCCCCCGGTGCCAGAGGTCCCGGGGGTGGGAGCTTACCCGGCGGAGAAATTCGGCTCCGGTTACCGCGCCCATTGCCGCCCCTACCTTCGGCGGTTTCGCTCAATGATAGCCCCGTTCCCGCCCCGACGCAAGTCCCGGCCGCAGGGCCGGGCCTTGCCGGCCATCATTACCCGGTTGCAGGGGTGTACGGCCGTGCGTCCCGGCGGGTTGCCCCGGCCGGCCGTTCGCGGTAACCTTTACCGGAGGTCTGGCCGATGACCAGTCTCAACGTAACAGTTAATGAAATAAGGGACGAAGGCCGGCTGGGGCCGCCGGTCGGGCGGGTGGCTCCCCTTATGGCCGAACTGGGCGTTCCGGGGGTCGCCCTCGGGGTGCTTCAGGAGGGGCGCGAATACGTTGCCGGGCTGGGGGTAACCAGCCTGGAGAATCCCCTGCCGGTAACGGCCGACACCTTTTTTCAGGTGGGGTCGATAACCAAGACCTTCACCGGCACCGCCCTCATGCGGCTGGTCGAGGCCGGCAAGGTCCGGCTGGAGGACCCGGTCCGGAAATACCTCCCTGAATTTCGGGTCAAAAGCGAAGAGGCCTCGGCGGCCGTCACCGTCCGCCCCCTGCTCACCCACACCGGCGGGTGGGTCGGGGACTACTTCGACGATTTCGGCCTGGGGGACGACGCTCTGGCCCGGATGGTGGCCTCCCTGGCCGACCTGCCCCAGATTACCCCACCCGATACGGTCTGGGCTTACAACAACGCCGGCTTTTACGTGGCCGGCCGCATCATCGAGGTAGTTGCGGGAAAGCCCTACGAGGAAGCCCTTAAGGAGCTGGTGCTGGGGCCCCTGGGCCTGGAGCACGCTTACTTTTTTGTCCACGAGGTCATAACTTACCGGTTTGCGGTGGGCCACCTTACGGCCGAGGCGGGGCCCTTCGTTGCCCGGCCCTGGGCCCTGCCCCGGTGCGCCAACCCGGTCGGCGGGCTTATAACCACCGTCCGGGAGCTGTTTAAATACGCCCGGTTTCACCTGGGCCGCGGCCCCGAGCTCTTAAAGCCCGAGTCCCGCCGGCTGATGCAGACGCCCGTCTGCGAGGCCGATGCCGGCCGGCTGATGGGCCTCACCTGGTTCATCCAGCCGGTCACCGGGGATATCCGCCTGGTGGGCCACGGGGGCGGGACCAACGGCCAGCTATCCCTGTTTAACTTTGTGCCCGGCCGGGACTTTGCCGTCGTCGTGCTGACCAATTCCGACCGGGGCGGGGCCATAAACACCGAGGTTACCCGGTGGGCCGCGGAGGCCTTTCTGGGGGTGAAATGGCCCGAGCCGGCGGTATACAACCGGCCGCCCGAGGAGCTGGCCCTTTACGCCGGCCGCTATGAAGGGGCCCTGGCCGACGTGGAGCTGACGGTCGAGGGGGGCTGGCTGGTGCTCCGGCAGAGGCCGAAGGGCGGCTTTCCCCGCAAGAATTCCCCGCCCCGGCCGGCCCCACCCCCCTCCCGGCTGGGCTTTTACGCCAAGGACCGGGTGGTTGCCCTCGACCAGCCCCTCAAAGGGAGCCGGGGCGAGTTTCTGCGCGGCCCCGACGGGTCTATCACCTGGTTCAGGTTCGGCGGCCGCCTCTTCCGTCCCGACTAGTGGGCCACCCCGTCAGTCCCACGAGGCGCCTGCGAAAACACCGTTCTACCTGGAGTACAGCGTACAGGCGCCCAGCCGGGTAAGGAGCCGGAGGTGGTTAGCGACGAACTCTTCTAAGCTGGCCGGTCGCAAAACCCATGGCCAGTACTGCCAGCAAACGTGCGTGATCCGGCCCTCGGCAATAGCCGTAATAACCGCTTGCTCGCCCTTAACGCCAAAAGCCGTCGCTAACGGGTAATCGAACGGTG
>Ga0197143_1000289_pt1 | contig 58906 bp, 60 predicted proteins | sample GBS70_MetaG_FD_148603 | JGI IMG/M metagenome (GOLD analysis project Ga0197143, IMG submission 148603) | Sediment microbial communities from Great Boiling Springs, Gerlach, Nevada, United States - GBS 70_MetaG | ecosystem: Environmental > Aquatic > Thermal springs > Hot (42-90C) > Sediment... | reverse complement strand
CCAGCGTGTTTGGAAGCAAGTCAACCAGCATACTGTTGACGAAGACGCGTCCAGAGCCTGGACGAAGGATGAGCCTCGCCCTCGCCTCCTTCCTAGAACCTGTGAACAGCTGCTCAGCCTTGACCATCCTCTATCTTCTGGCGGATGTCGTATCTAAGTTATATAGCTTTGGCGCGCGTCTGTCGGGTGAGGACTGTGAGCGAGTCTGGGGGTCTCGACAAGGCTGAGGAGTGGTTTGCACATCAGCTCAGAGCATTTAGGCAGATTGCTCCGGCGAGGCGCGCCTCGCTCCGCGAGTTGCTTAGGGCGGATCACCCCTCTGTAGAGACCCTTGGAGGCTCTAGGCATTACTTCCGGAGGGCGGACCTTGAGGCGGCGTCCTCCAAGCTGCCGGGCGAGCTTTGGGACGCGCCTGTCTTTCCGCTAATCTTTGTCCATGAAGCTGGTTCAGAGATCTATCTCTTGAGGAGTCGTGAGGAGGCGCTTGCATTTAAATCTCTTCTAGGGTTAAAGGGTCTCCAAAGGACTGATAGGGGCGAGTTCTACACTTATAGGAGTCTCGTCCTCTCCTTTATCGCCAAGTACCCATCCCTAGGTCTGGTAACTCCCTAAAGATCGGCCTCACTTGTAGTCTTCGTGCCTAACAATATTCTGTACCCTCTCTCCCCTCAAGTAGCGCACAACATTTTCCACCGCCGTCCTCAACATCTCCTGATAGACCTCTCTCGAGCTGGCTGCACCTGCTATCCAAGGTGTCGAGACAACGTTGGGCAGGGCTATTAGATCCATCTCCTCCCTCATGTTTTGGGGGTTCCACCAGACATCCGTAGCGTACGTGAATGTAGGGTTCTCTTTGAGGAACCTCAGGATATCTTCCCTCACCACTATTGGTGCCCTGCCTATGTTTACGAGGATTCCCTGCCGGTTCATCAGTGAGAGTCTCTGGTAGGTTATCAGCCCCCTAGTATGCTTGTTTAGAGGCAGCGATATGACGGCGTAGTCAGCACCCAACAGGGCCTTATCGAGCTCACCCTCAAGGTAAAGCTCTTCCACCGGCTCATCACCGCGCCTAGACCTGGCGTATCCAGCGACCCGCATCTTGAAGGCCCGCGCTATCTCGGCAACCCTCCTCCCAATCGCTCCCAGCCCCAGAACCAGGATCCGTCTCCCGTAAAGCATCCTCGACTCACCAGTAATATCGAACAGACCGCTCCTCATCCTTGAGTCGAAGAAGGCGACTCTCTTGGCAGCAGCTAGGAGAAGCGCGAAGGCGTGCTCAGCCACGGCGTCCGCGTTGGAGCCAGCGTTACTCGCCACCACTACGTCATCCCTGATGTGGCCCCAGGGTAGACCATCCACCCCCGCATAGACACACTGGATTAAGCGCAAACTTCTCATCCTGTCCAGCTCCTCGGCGACGACAGGCCCGCAGAGCAGCACCTCGACTTTCTCTAGGTCCAACGCGGCTCCACCCGCCCCCGCCTCGACGACCTCTGCATACTGGCTGAGTACGCTCCTAAGCTCTGGGGGGAGGCTCACGGTGCTGTAGATGTAGCGTCTCACAGACCAAGCAGGATACGCGGGCATATTTAACTCCACGAGATGCGGGCCCGGTGGGATTCGAACCCACGACCTTCCGGTTAACAGCCGGGCGCTCTACCGCTGAGCTACGGGCCCTGAGCCGCCCATCAAAGCCCCGTGGGAACGGTATTTAGATTTATGTCGCTGAGTGGGCTGGAGGCGGTCTCAGCTTCTCCTCGATGTAGAGTTCGACGATCTTTCTCGCTACAACTGTTTTTCTTGCCCTAGGTATGTGTGTGACCCTGCCAGACCTGCTTATGACCGTCACCTCGTTGTAGTCTGACGCAAAGCCTATGTCGGGTCTCGAGACGTCGTTCACCACCAGCATGATTGGCTTAATTTCCTCGTATTCCGCGTAGATCTTCCGCGGGTCATGATTTAGTCCATAGACCGCTTTGAATGGTATGATCTCGAGAGTCGGTATCCTTTCCTTGACCTCGTTTATCACCTTGGGGGTCGCGACGAGCTCGAGGCTGAGCCTCGCGTGGGCCGCGCTCTCAAGCTTTCCCACCATGCCGCTTGATGGCCGGTAGTCTGAGACTGCGGCGGTTGAGAAGAAAGCCTCAGCCCCCTCAGACTCCTCCAGAACCTTCTCCAGCATCTCGGCGGCTGTCGTGACACGGCTTACCTTCACGCCCCTAGGAGCCTCGAGAGAAGTTGGGCCCAAAACCAGCGAGACGTCTCCTCCCATCATTCTTAGGGCTCTCGTCAGTTCTATCCCCATCCGGCCCGAGCTGGCATTTGTTATGAATCTTACAGAGTCAATATGCTCCCTCGTTGGGCCCGCGCTGACAACGAAGCGCCTTCCGGCGAGAGGTTTGGGGGCCAGCCTATAGATCACTTCATCCAATATCCATTCGGGCGGCGGTATCTTCGCCTTCTGCTCCTCGAGCAGGGGCTCCACGATAGATACGCCCATTCCTCTCAACCTCAATAGGGCCTCCTCGACCGCAGGGTTCTTCATCATCGAGCCGTGCATGACGGGGCAGAGTACGACTGGTATTCCAGCCCCCAGCGCGGCGGAGACCACTAGGGTGACGCTCGTGTCGGAGATGCCGTGGCTCACCTTTGCTATGGTGTTAGCGCTTGCCGGAGCCACAAGCACTAGGTCCACTCGGTCTTTACCCTCCGTGAGCTCGATGTGCTCCGTCCTGCCGCCTATCACGGTCAAGGGTTTCTGCCCCGTGGCCCACTCCATTATCTTTGGGCTGAGGAGGCGCGCCGCATCAGGGCTCATAACTGGGAAGACGTCCGCTCCGTGTCTGACGAGTGATCTGGCGATGTCCGGAGCCTTGTAGACTGATATGCTGCCAGTTATGCAGTGGGCTATCCTCTTGCCGGCAAGCTCATCTCCCCACGTACCTTTAATCTCTAGGCCCACGCCTGACAACGCCCCGACCCGAGATTGCAACATGGAGAATAATATTTTATCCCTTTGACGCCATTATCTCTTCACGGTTCTTAGGAAGTTTTCGAGTATTTTGTGGCCTTCCTCCGTCATTACCGACTCGGGGTGAAACTGAACACCATAGAGAGGGTATCGCTTATGCTCGATGGCCATAATCTCGGAGTCGTCCAAAGCCACGGCTGTTACTTCGAGACCCTCCGGGAGCGGCGGCTTAGCTGTGAGTGAGTGGTACCTAGCCACGCGGAGCGGGTTCTTGATACCTTCGAAGAGCCCGGCGCCGCTGTGGCTGATGAGGCTGGTTTTGCCATGCATAAGTCTTGACGCCCTGTCTACCCTGCCGCCGAGGACGTGGACGATCCCCTGGTGTCCCAAACAGACGCCGAGAAGGGGCTTAGTCCTCCCCAGCCTCAAAATGAGTTCTCCCGAGATGCCGAAGAGCCGTTTATCGGCTGGGTGTCCGGGGCCTGGGGATATGACTATTGCGTCTGGGTCAAGCCGCTCAGCCTCCTCCAGTGTGAGCCGGTTATTGCGGTAGACTATGGGCTGGACCCCAAGCTCGCCGAGATACTGTACGAGGTTATAGACGAACGAGTCTAGGTTATCAACAACGAGAACCCTAAGCAGGCCGGCTCACCTCCTCAGCGCTGCAAGCAGGGCAGCGGCCTTGTGCTCCGTCTCGAACCACTCCCCCTGAGGAGTGCTGTCCGCAACTATCCCCGCGCCCACCTGTATGCTCGCCTCACTCTCGCTGTGCCCCAGCAAGGTTCTTATTGTTATCGCGAAGTCGGCGCTTCCGTTGAAGGAGAGGTAGCCCACGCAGCCGGCGTATGGCCCTCTCCTCTCTGGCTCCAGCTCATCGATTATCTCGATAGCCCGCAGCTTTGGCGCTCCTGAGACTGTTCCAGCAGGAAAAGTGGCCTCGAGCGCGTCTATGGAGTCAAGCCCAAGCTTCAGCTCTCCCGAGACATGTGAAACTAGGTGCTGCACGTGGCTGTACCGGTGTACCTCCATCAGAGACTCGACCTTGACAGTCCCGAACCTGCATATCCTGCCCAAATCGTTCCTGGCCAAGTCTACGAGCATCACGTGCTCAGCCAAGTCTTTCTCGTCGCTGAGCAACTCGGTCCTTAGCTTCTCGTCGAGCTCCGGATCCCCTTTGAGGGGTCTCGTGCCTGCTATTGGGAAGGTCTCCACCCTCGAGCCCTCAACCCTCACAAGCATCTCGGGGCTAGAGCCAACTATCCACCGGTCACCATACCTCAAGCAATACATGTATGGGGAGGGGTTAACCTCCCTCAGACTCCGATAGAACTCCACGTAGCTACCCTCGACCTCAAGACTTATTCTCCGAGATAGGACGACCTGTATCGCCTCTCCAGCCGCGATATACTCCTTCGCACTAAGCACCATCGACTCGAACTCATCTCTAGGGATGACGGGCCTCACCTCTTTTCCCCTGAGAGGCTCTCCCTCCGGAGAATCTCTGCATGCTGACTTTAGCTCCCCCATCAGGTCCGTAGGATTTGTCCCGAATATGTAGGCCTCATTCATTCTATGGTCGAAAATCACGCCCCTGTCATAAACTCCAAACTGCATGTCGGGAAACGGGCCCGAGGGCTTGTCCCTGAAGGTTATATCTTCCCAGAACCTGACGGACTCGAAGGAGATGTAGCCCACGGCGCCGCCAAGGAACCTGAACCGCGTGTCGACAACCTTAGCTCCGAGGACCACCGCCCTCAAGACCTCTAGGGGATCAGCCTCCCGCAAAACAGCGCGGCCCGAGTCCCGCGCCCAGACCTCCACCACGCCGTCCCTCGCCGTGATCTTGGCAAGTGGGTCCCAGCCGAGAAACGAGAATTCAGCCAGCTTTCTGGGACCTGACACAGACTCCAGCAGGTAGGCCCAATCCGAGCGACCCACGATCGCGTTAAACAGCTCACAAGGCTGAAGCGGCGGCTCGAGACGCTCAGCCCTCAGCTCCAGTCCGCGGAGGTCTAAAAGCCCGCCAAACTAAACCGCCTCTCAAACCTCGCCTAAGGAGAAAGGTCACCGGGAATATTAAGATTGCTAAGGTGGAGGACTTCTCGCCTCAGGTTTAATATAGTGCGGCCGGAGAGAGATTCTTGGGCCATGAGTAGGCCAGCCGAGCTGGGATCGATTAAGGAAGGCAGCAACATCGTCATTGATGGCGAGCCCTGCAGGGTGGTCGAGATCGAGAAGTCTAAGACGGGGAAGCATGGATCGGCCAAGGTCCGTGTAGTCGCGATAGGAATCTTCGACGGGGTCAAGCGGGCGATCGTTGGCCCCTCAGACCAGAGGGTTGAGGTCCCTATCGTGGAGAAGAGGGTTGGCCAGATCGTATCCGTGGGCGAGACAGTAAGCGTGATGGATAGAGACACTTTAGAGATCGTCGAGCTACCGCTTCCTGCGGACGAAAATCTCAAGGAACGGCTCGAGCCCGGAGCGGTCGCCGAGTATTGGGTGATCCTCGGGAGGCGAATGATAAATCAGGTAAGAAGAGAGTAGTATGCATTTTGCATGTGATAGTTTGCGACATGTTATTTAAGCTTTGTGCTTAAGTTAGCGACAAGTATATATACTACTAATTGCACATTACAAATCGCAGTATGACAACGAGAATACACAAAAAGAAGGCACCGAACGCCGGTCTGACTGGCCTCGAGACAGCGATAATCCTGATAAGCTTCGTGATCGTCGCGGCGGCCTTCTCGTTCGCGGTGCTGAACCTAGGCCTCTTCACGACCCAGAAGAGCGGCGAGGTCGTCCAAGCCGGTATAGACGAGGCTACATCGGCGATCGAGACGGTCGGGTCGGTAATAGCTAGGAGCGACCTAGACGGTGGCACGAGGAAGGTTTCCAACGTGACGGTGTTCTTCAAGGTGGCGGTAGGTAAGCGGCCGATCGATCTGAGAGTAGGCTCCCTCGTGGTCACGTACCACGACTCAAGAACAAGCATCCAAAACGTCTATACGAGTAACGCCACCGCACCGGTCATCTCCTTCTCGTCGCCAGGCGTCATAGTGAAGCAGATCGTGGGCGACGGCGACCACCTGATCGAGTTCGGCGAGCTCTGGTCGATAACGGTCGGTATCGAGGAGATGGAAAACCTTCAACCCACAGAGGTCCTAACGATACAGCTGAAGCCTGTCGTAGGCTCGGTCCTGAAGGTCGAGAGGCGGCTGCCGCCCTCACTCGACCCCGTGATGGACCTGGCGTAGATGGCTAGGCTGAGCAGGGATTCACCCCCAAACCTCCCCCATTTTTTCTCTCTCACTCTCTCCTGAACCACACTACATACTTTTTAACGATCTCTCTTAACGGGGTCTCGGGCCTCCATCCCAGCAGCGACTTTGCCTTTGTTATGTCGGCAAAGCTAGTGAGAGGTTCTTGTGGTAGAAGGGCCCGTCTCTCCGGCTGGACATCGCTTCCCATCTCCTCCGCGACAATTCTCGCCAGCTCCTCGACACTCCTAGGCTCTCCACTTCCAATGTTAATTATCTCGTACCCGGGGCTGATTTTGAGGGAGGCGATGGTAACCTTGGCCGCGTCCTCGACATAGATGAAGTCGCGTGATGCGGGGACGAATTCTCCGCCTCTCCAGACCCCTCTGACTATCGGGGGCCTGCCTGAGGCTACGCGGCTCACGAACTCCCTCAAGACGTTCCGCCCACCCTCGCCGAGGATGTTGAAATACCTCAAAACGACGCCGCGGACACCGTAGATTCGGTAGTATGCGTCGCCAAGTATCTCGCAGGCAAGCTTACTTACGCCGTAGGGGTTGAGTGGCCTCACAGCCCCGTCCTCCCGGTGAGGTGGCTTCAGATCCCCATAGACCGCGGCGCTAGAGGCCAGTACCACAAGCCCTGTTCCAAGCCTCCGCGCAGCTTCAAGAACGTTCATATGTATTCTGACGTTGTCGTCTAGATACGTACGCGGCTGCTCCACCGACTCAGGGGCACTTGTGAGGGCGGCCAGATTCACCACCACTTCGACGCCCTGCATACACGAGTAGACCGCGTCGAACGCTCTCGCATCGGCCACGACATACCCAGCCCTCCGGGCGCCCTCCGATACGCTGGGCCTAACACGATCTAATACCCTGACGTCCTCCCCGGCGTCAAGCAGGCGCCGCACCACTCGCCGGCCGAGGAAGCCAGCACCACCGACGACCAGGACAGTCAATATCCTGCCATATAGTCGAGCCTCACGGCTTGAATACCTATATCTTTATCTTTGCGCAATAGACTGTAAATCCTTATAAGAAACACCTATCCTAACTTCTTAGTGGGCCAGAGCTCTAGGCGGCGGCACCACCGAGGCAGGTGGACCCACCTTAGCGATGGGGTGGTGCTCTCCGGCTCTGGCTATAGGGGTGAAGGCCTGAGGGAGCATGAAAGGATCCTCGGGCCTAATGTGGGTTGTTCCGTGGAGTTCCCCGCCAAGTGTTGGCCGGACTCCGGTTGATCCTGCCGGACCCCACTGCTCTCGGGGTAAGGCTAAGCCATGCAAGTCGGAGGTCTCCGGGAATCCGGGGGCCTGGCGTACGGCTGAGTAACACGTGGCTAACCTGCCCTGCGGAGGAGGATAACCCCGGGAAACTGGGGATAAACCTCCATAGGTGAGTGGCTCTGGAACGACCACTCGCCGAAATCCCTGCACGGGGATCCTCCGTGCCGGGGCCGCAGGATGGGGCCGCGTCCTATCAGGTAGTTGGTGGGGTAACGGCCCACCAAGCCTAAGACGGGTAGGGGCCCTGAGAGGGGGAGCCCCCAGATGGACTCTGAGACAAGAGTCCAGGCCCTACGGGGCGCAGCAGGCGCGAAAACTCCGCAATGGGCGGAAGCCCGACGGGGTTACCCCGAGTGCCACCCTCGTGGTGGCTTTTGCCCGCTGTAAAAAGGCGGGCGAATAAGGGGAGGGCAAGTCGGGTGTCAGCCGCCGCGGTAATACCCGCTCCCCGAGTGGTGGGGACTATTACTGGGCCTAAAGCGCCCGTAGCCGGCTCGGCGTGTCTCTCGTTAAATCCACAGGCCTAACCTGTGGGCTGCGGGAGATACTGCCGGGCTTGGGGGTGGGAGAGGCGCCCGGTATTCCCGGGGTAGGGGTAAAATCCTCTGATCCCGGGAGGACCACCAGTGGCGAAGGCGGGGCGCCAGAACACGCCCGACGGTGAGGGGCGAAAGCTGGGGGAGCAAACGGGATTAGATACCCCGGTAGTCCCAGCTGTAAACGATGCGGGCTAGGTGCCGGGACGGCTACGAGCCGCCCCGGTGCCGAAGGGAAGCCATTAAGCCCGCCGCCTGGGGAGTACGGCCGCAAGGCTGAAACTTAAAGGAATTGGCGGGGGAGCACCACAAGGGGTGGACGTTGCGGCTTAATCGGATTCAACGCCGGAAACCTTACCGGGGGCGACGGCAGGATGATGGTCAGGCTGACGACCTTACCGGACGAGCCGAGAGGAGGTGCATGGCCGTCGCCGGTGCGTGCCGTGAGGTGTCCTGTTAATTCAGGCAACGGACGAGACCCGCGCCCCCTGTTGCCATCGGCCGAGAGGCGCTGGGCACTCAGGGGGGACCGCCCCCGAAAGGGGGAGGAAGGAGCGGGCTACGGCAGGTCGGTATGCCCCGAATCCCCCGGGCCGCACGCGACGTTCAATGGCGGAGACAGTGGGATGCCACCCCGAAAGGGGGAGCCAATCCCTAAACTCCGCCTCAGTTGGAATCGAGGGTTGCAACTCGCCCTCGTGAACGCGGAATCCCTAGTAACCGCCCGTTACCACCGGGCGGTGAATACGTCCCCGCTCCTTGCACACACTGCCCATCGCTCCACCCGAGCTGGGAATGGGCGAGAGCCACTCGAGTTGGGTGGCCCGAGCCCAGGCCTGGTGAGGGGGGAGAAGTTGTAACAAGGTGGCCGCACGGGAACGTGTGGCCGGATCACCTCCAGAAAACTCCACGGAACAACCCACAAACCCCCTACTCTCCAGTAACCCTCCTAAGCCGTGGATTGAAAAGTTCGTCTAAACCCATGTTTATCAAGTTAAGTGAAACGAAAATACACACCAAAACTAGGACGGGCCCTACTATGAAGTGGTAGTATCCTTGCACTATGAGGCCGCTCGTCATATAGAGATGTAACAACAACCCTAGCGTGATGATCTCGGCTGCTCCAAGCCCGATTAGTCTTAACCCAGTCTCAGCAAGGATCCCCCCAATGACAGAATACGCGAAACCAACGACAATATATGGGAAAAGGTTAGGCAGTAATTCAAAAAATAATATCTCAAAGTCTCTCTCACCTATCATTCTCGCAAGCTCAACATACGGACGTGACTTAAGTGATAGAACCTGTGCCCTTATCGACCTAGCTGGACCTGCCCAGGCGAAGGCCGATATTACCAGCGCTATATACAGTAAATCGAGCCTTTGGATGTACGCAACGGCCGCAGCCGCGATAGCCCATGCCGGTAAAATTAATATAATGTTAGTTAACGAGTTTAATAGATTGTCAATTACACCACCCTTGTAAGCCGCAAAAAACACCTTAGAACGGAATTTAGAGACGAGTTCTAAATTAAAATACGATACTCGGAGTCCGGCATATAAGGGCGTTCTTCAGAGGGCGAGTTCTTTTGGGCTTAGGTTTATTCTGGTGAGGTAGAGGTTGTCGTCCGGTCCTGGGACTAGGTATATCTTGTCTGGGTAGAGGACTGAGAGTTTGTTTATGGTTTCGCGGATTTGGGACGGCGTCGCTACCTGGTTATTCTCTAGCAGTCTTATGCAGACGGCGAGTTCTAGGAGCCTTATTTTTACTGGGCCGCCGAGGTATGTGGAGATTGCGTTGAACGTGTTTATGAGCTCCTTGTTCAAAGCTTCCCTAGAGGCTTTGCCGGCGTACTGGATCATTACGGGAGCAAGCGTCGAGAAGATCTGCTCCGTGATCTTTGAGGGCGGGTAGGAGAGGGTTTTGATGAAAAGGGCCTTATGACCCAGCACTTGGTCTGAGACTTCGTAGCGCCCCCTCTTGACACGCCTTAACAGTCCTAGGTCGACGAGCCACTCCAGCCTCGGTGGCACGATGTGCCTATACTTGGCGTAGAGGCTGCTTCTGATCCACTCAGCCTTCCTCGAATATTTGAGCCGTTCCTCCCTATACCTCTGAGCCGCCTCAAGCTTTGGTAGCAGCTCACTCTGAGCCCTCTTGCCAGCTGCCGCGAGTATGGACCGGAGGGCCTGCGGGTAAAGCTCCTCCATGACATAGTTCATGGCCTCCAGCCTGGAGAAGCTCTCGGTCTCCAAGACCCATCTAATTATACTGGGTAAGACGAGGTAGTCGTTTACTACTAGGAGCCAGAAGAAGAATAGGCGTTCAACCGGCTTCAGTGTTATCACGTCTAGGAGTGACAGCTCGGCCTCGCCCCTAAGAAAGGCTTCGCTGTGCGCTATGCTTCTGGTAAAGGCGTAGACGATGCCGTTCTCGCCGAGGGTTGGTGACTTCTTGCTGAGCAGGTTAAGGTCTGCCGCGAGGGATACGTAGTTTCGCGCGGCAACGGTGCTCCTTACCAGTCCTACAACGTCGACTTGAGAGGCGGGGGGCGCCTTCAGCTTTTTAACAGATTCCTCGAGGATAGATGCTAAGAAGCTCTGAGACGCTTGGTCCCGAGCAGACTCCGACTTGGCGGCGGCCACGATCAGTCGGAGGTATCCAAGCCTGCATACCTCGCCGTGGCTCTCAATCATCAAGCAGTAACCATCCTCCCAGATAATTGCCGAGTCTTTAGCGGAGTATGCACCGGTCTCTCAGACGCCTCTCCCTTCTCCAGCTCCAGCACAGCTTCTCTGCTAACCCCCTGCTTGTCTCCTATATACATGAGGTATTTGCTCTCCTTGGGGATGTTGTCGTAGACGACCCGCCTCACGTTGAAGCCGACACGCTCGGCTATCGGCCTTACGAACTCGGCGAGATCTATCAGGACGCCCCTTTTCCTGACTATGCCGAGCACTATGACGCAGGCCCTGTCGCGCTTTAGTAGTCGATACATTTCTCGGAGCGACTGCTCCATGAACTCGGCGAACCTGGATAAGGACTGGGAGTGAAAGAGGCGCCGCCCCACCTCTCTATAATCGTATCCTAGGAACCAGAGCCTCAGCCAGTTATCCCAGGCGTATGTCTGCATGTTGAGGTATGGTGGAGAGGTTATGATGAAGTCGGCTATCGATGAGGGAAGCGGCAGGCCCCGGGCGTCGCAATTATAGGCCAGGCCCTCTACCGCGGGCAGCCTCCCAGAGAGTATGCTGGCAGCCCTTTCTAGAATGCATCTCGTCACGTCTCTACGAGGCTTGGATAACCCCAGTCTCCTCCGGGATCGGGCGACGTAGCTAGGAGACATTGAGAACGAGTGGGAGCATTTGATGGAGAGGCTGCAGCTGCTAGAGCCGTGGAGTATCCCTAAGACAAGCCCCTTGAGGAAGATGCCGAGCCTCGTGTCGTCATGCATCAGCAGCTCCCTCAGAGCCATGAGCTGTCTAAGAGTCGACCTGTGGTAAAACGCCTGAACCTCCTCAGGGGCATCCGGGTCTACGCCCCTAGCAATTATTGCGCGGTTCCTCCTCACCCAGTCCTCAACCTCCTCATACGTTGCGGGCCTAACCTTTGCGTGTGTCAGTACGAATGCCTCAGGGGCCAGGTCGTTGCCTACACCGATCCTCCCGTTGAGGCATGCCTCGAGCGGCGCTGTTCCCTTCCCAGCGAAGGGGTCCAGCACGAGCCACCCAGGCTCTGTGTACATCGTGATGTAGTAGTGCGCCATGGCTGGCGGAAAGGAGCCGGTACGTGAGCAGAGCCTGTGAAGGCTGCTCTCCCACCCGCGCGGGTAGTACTTCCAGCATCCCTCGAGATCCCAGCTAGAAACCCTTGCGACGGTGAACATCTGTCTTGACGCATGCCTTGCTCAGCAACGCCTATAACCGTTGACCACTCGAAAGGCTCGGAGATTCTTCTACTATATCCGCCGACAATATACTGAGAATATGTTGACCGAGGCCTCGAGGTGTTGCTTAGCGAATACCCTAGCGGTTCCCCTTGAATATGGGGAGAATACCTAGATAGTCCACGTCGTCGAAGATGGCACCCTCGAGGAGGATCGCCGCCTTCTTATAGACCCGGCCGCCCGCGAGTCTGACGAGCCTCTCGAGGGCGGCCATCGTCTCCCTCGTGCTGACTATGTCATCCACTATCCCGACGTTCTTGTCTTCGAGGTACTTCCTGTAGCGCCCGTCTATGCTGAGCCTAATTACCTCCTTACTGGTCACGGGCTTACACTCCGTGACGATTGGGTTAACCATGAAGGGCTTGACCTCTTTTCGAGCCACGATGTATCTTTGGTGGCCTAGGATGGAGGCTATCTCGTGAACGAGTGGGATTCCCTTGCTTTCTGACGTAAGGAGTATGTCGCACCCCTTAAGCCTCTCAGAGAGGAGTGCGGCGCACCTAGATATGAACTCGCGGTCACCTAGGCTGTCGAAGTAGGCGATCCAGGTGTCTTCGGAGACCCTGAGGAGGGGCAGAACCCTCCTCATCCCAGCGACCTCAATCTCGTAGAACTCCCTACCCTCGTAAGGCAGGATGACCTCCTTCACGCCAGTAGGGTGGTTTGGGCGCGCTTAAAAGTTTAGCATTCCCAAGCCGCTACTCTCGATGCCGAGGGCCTCGGCTAGATACCTTATGGTGTGATAAACTCGGAGTCCGGTGAATTGCCGTAACTGCAACGCGCAGACACTACTCTCGGTCGCCACCTCGGAGCAGTTTGTCCCCAGCACCTCTCGGGCGACGCGTCTCCCGACCTCAGAGCTCACGCTATATCCCTCGTGCCCCCGCCTCATCCCCCAAGTCCCCGCGATTCCGCAGCAACCATAGTCCCTCGACTTAACCTCAAGCCCGAGGGAGGATAGGAGTTTTATGGAGGGCGCCCCGGGCGCGACTAGCCTGGAGTGGCACGGATAGTGATAGAAGATCATTCTCCCCCCTCCAGAGGCTTGGGCCTGCGCTGGGAGTCTTGCCTCAGAGGCTACGAAGTACAGTAGCTCCCTAGTCGATTCTGCAACCCTCGCCGAGCTGCTCGTCTTCAACAGCTTTGGATATGCATTTGCTAAGCAGTAGGCCGCCGTGGGCTCGCTACAAACTATCCATGCGCCTCGCCTCGCGTACTCTGAGAGACTCGCCACGTTTCTCTCCGCTATCCTCTTGGCCACCTGGAGTAGCCCGTATTGGATGGCGGGCATCCCCGAGCCCCGCGTCCTCACAACGGCGACCCTGAACCCCAGCCGCTCCAGCACCCTGACCGATAAGACCCCAACGCTCCAGTCGATGTAGGCTGCATAGGTATCTGGGAAATACACGACGTCGGCGTCAGACCTTTTGAGATACTCGAGCCCAAGCACCCTATACAGGTCCCCGCCCCTGAATCTATGCATCAGTCTCCTTCTGTCTAGGCCTAGGACGAGCTCCAACGCTTTCCGTACGGACCTGTTTTCCTGCAGCCAGTTGAAGAGGTGGGCCATCCTAGACCCCAGCAACGCATAGTATTCATACATCGTGAGCATTCTTTCGCGGAGTGTATAGCTGCGGCCACGATACTTGACCCACGATATAGCGAGCGGCAAGTCTATCCGCGCGGGACAGACGTCGTGGCACAGGCTACAAGAGACGCAGTACCTTGCTATCTCCGCGGCACGTTGGACTGAATTCGTTATGGCGGTCCACAACACACCCATCGCCCCCACATAAGTGTCTCCGAAGACTCCGCCGCCGAGGATACGGTAGGTGGGGCAGACGTCAAGACAGGCCGCACATCTGATGCATCTGAGGGTCTGCCCCAGCCATTCGTCTCCGAGGGCGCCGATCCTCCCATTGTCTATCAGGACCAGGTGAAACTCTCTCCCCCCTCTCGACGCAGAAGGCCCCCTCGGTCCAAGCACCGTTATGTAGCTGGTCGACGACCTACCTATCGCTCTGGCGGGAAGGACGCGGAGGATTCTCGCCGCGTCTTCCCACTTCTCCACGACCTTCTCCACACCAGCGACGGAGACTATTATGCGCGGCATAGTCGCTACAAGTCTCCCGTTGCCCTCGTTTGTAACAAGGACCACGTGCCCCGTCTCTGCAACAACGATGTTGGCTCCTGTTACCCCCATATCTGCCGACTTGAAGAACTGCCAGAGATGCTTCCTGAAGAAAACGGTTATCTTTGTGGGGTCTTCCTCAACCTCAGCCCCCAATTTCCGTTTTATAAGGGAGGATATCTCCCCCCTGCTGAGGTGGACCGCAGGAGCTATAATGTGGGTGGGCCTGTGCCCCGCAAGCTGCACCACACGCTCCCCCAGATCCGTCTCGACGACCTCTACTCCCATTGACTCTAAGGCCTGGTTTATCCCGATCTCTTCTCCAGTCATCGTCTTAGACTTTACGACCAGCCTCACGTTCCTGCTTGCTGCTATTTGGGCTATGTAGCGCCTCGCATCCTCCGCCGTCTTCGCAATATAGAGATGGCCGCCGGCCCTAGATATAGATGCTGAAAGAACTTCTAGGAGCTCGGGAAGCCTCTCGAGCGACCTGCTGCGCGCCTCAAAGAGTTCGCGGAGATGTTTGTCCAATAGCGCACCTACTGCCTCCCTTGACTTCTCCGCCATCGCAAGGAGGCTTCGCCACCTAGTCTCGACCTCTTCCCGTCGCGCTAGTGCCGCCTCTACCTGTCTCCTACTCATCTGGATCGAACCCCGACACGATGCAGCCTATCTCTACTGGGCCGTGCACGCCCTTCACGTGGGTTAGTTCTATATCGGATGTGCCGCTCGGGCCAGATATTATCACAAGCCCCCCAACACTGCCCGACCCGAGAATGGCTGAGAGAGCCTCATAATTCTCCACTATCTCTCCCTCCCCAAGTATGCCGACGGAGAATCTTGGGATGAGGGAGGCGAGGTTTGACTGCTCGTCGAGGACTACTAGGCCGCCCGTCTCCGCTATGCCGAGACGGGCCCTGAAGATCCCTAGACCGTCCTCCCTAATCCTATCTATCCAGCCGGCCTCGGATAATTCGTCCCACCCGCCGATCCTGCCGACCCTCCCCAGAAGCCCCCTGATCGCCGCCCCCAGCCTGCCGCCGAGGCCACCAATTAAGAAGTTCTTTGCGCCCCAATCCCTCGCCCACCTCAGAATCCACGAGCAGGCCTCGTCTAGACTGCTGGCATAGGCGGTCTCGAAGCCATTTTTGACCAAAATCTCCATCAGGCGGAGGGTATTGTTCCTCAGACCTCCCACCACCTCCTATGGCGCGCCGTGGTTCTTGATAAATTAAAACATTATAAGCGGGTCGATGATTCTATAATCTGCTATGAAGATTGGAATTTTTACGGTGCTGTTTAATGAGGAGCCTCTGGAGAAGGTTCTGAGGTATGTCTCCGGTCTGGGTTACGAGGCTGTGGAGCTTGCTGCCTGGAGGGGAAGCAATCATCTTAACATTGAGAGGGTCTTAAACGGGGGCGCCCAAGAGCTAAAGAGGCTGGTCGAGAATTATAACCTCACGATCTCGGGCATCTCGAACCACCTAGAGGGCCAGCTCGTCCTCGGCCCCCATGACTCTTCGACCGACGTCTTCTTCAAGGGCACGCCCGAGGAGAAGGTTCGGTACGGGATTGAGAGGATGAAGAAGACTGCAGAGGCCGCCAAGCTCCTAGACGTCCCCGTCGTCAACGGATTCATAGGGTGCCCCAACTGGGGGGCCTGGTACATATTCCCGGCCGAATACGAGAGGATCTACGAGAGCTACTTCACACTCTTCGCGGAGCGCTGGGGAGAGATTCTCGACCACTTCGCTGCCAACGGCGTGAAGTTCGCCCACGAGGTTCATCCGCAGGAGGTCGTATACAACATCGAGACGGCCGAGCAGGCGATAAAGGCCATAAACGGCAAGAGAGAGTTCGGCTTCAACTTTGACCCCAGCCACCTGGTCTGGCAACTCATAGACCCGGTCGTCTTCATCAAGAGGCTGGGGGACAGGATCTACCACAGCCATGCCAAGGACGGCGAGCTCGTCAAAGAGAATCTGCCCGTCTCCGGCTCCATACCCACAGGATCGTGGATGAGGCCGACGCGAGGGTTCAGGTTCAGGATACCCGGCTGGGGCGATGTTCCCTGGAAGAGGGTGATTACGGCGCTAGCCGAGGTCGGTTATGACCACGTCCTCAGCTATGAGCATGAGGACCCAGTCATGAGTCGAGAGGATGGTGTCGAGAAGACGGTCGCCTTCCTCAAACCCTTGATAATCAAGAAGCGGCTGGAGAGGGTCTGGTGGTAGAGCTAGGAGGGGTGTGGCCTGCCATGCCGCGGGAGATAGGTGTAGGGATGCTGGGCTACGCCTTCATGGGTAAGGCCCACAGCAACGCCTTCATCAAGATGCCTCGAATGATGCACCCAGCTCCCGCGATACCTAGGCTCGTAGCGATCTACGGGAGGACAGAGGCCTCCGTGAGGGAGGCGGCGGAGAGGTTCGGCTACAAGAGGTACTACACCGACTGGAGGGCCCTCGTCAAGGATAACGAGGTCGAGCTCATAGACAATGGCTTGCCGAACAACATGCATAGGGAGCCCTGCGTCGAGGCGGCTGAGGCCGGGAAGCACCTGCTCTGCGAGAAGCCTCTCGCGATGAATAGTGTGGAGGCGGAGGAGATGTATAGGGCCGCAGAGCGGGCCCGGGTCAAGCACATGGTCGCCTTCAACTATAGGTTCGTGCCCGCGATAGTTCTCGCGAAAAGGCTTATCGAGCAGGGCCTCATAGGAAAGGTCCTACAGTTCCGCGGAGCATATCTCCAGGACTGGATAATGGATCCGTCCTTCCCGCTCGTCTGGAGGCTTAGGAGGGAGGTCGCGGGGAGCGGCGCCTTAGGAGACCTCGGGTCACACGTCTTCGACCTCGCAAGGTACCTCGTGGGGGAGGTGGACTCCGTGATGGGGATGGCGAAGACGTTTATCGAGGAGAGGCCCCTCCCCGAGGACCCGACGCGTAAGGGGAGAGTAACCGTGGACGACGCCTTCATCTCGCTCGTCAAGTTCAGGAATGGGGCAATCGGGTCTGTAGAGGCGACACGCTTCGCGGCAGGATGCAAGAACCTCCTAAGGATCGAGATACATGGATCAGAGGGCACGCTTGTCTTTGACCTGGAGAGGCTGAACGAGCTCGAGCTATACGAGGCTCGGGGAGATACCACGACGCGGGGCTACAGGAGGATACTGGTCACGGAGCCGGAGCATCCATATATAAAGAGTTGGTGGCCGCCGGGCCACATTATAGGCTGGGAGCACACTTTTGTCCACGAGATACACCATTTCCTGGACTGCATCGTGAACGACAAGCCGGTCGCGCCGCAGGGAGCGACATTTTACGACGGCCTGAAGAATAACCAGATACTCGACGCGGTGCTCAGGTCTGCCGAGACAGGCAAGTGGGAGAAGATCCCAGGGCCGCTTCAATAGACCCATCCTTTATTTTATTCATCCGGATAGACCGAGCACGGGCCCTAGAGTCTCGGGTCTTCTCCTCGCATCCTCAGCGTCTATGGTCCATGGGATCCTTCCTCCGTCCATCAGGGCTACCTTGTCAACGACTCCCAATACTGCGTGGGGGTTCTGCTCGACGATCAGTATGGCTGCCCCCTCCTCCTTGAGGCGGGCGAGGGACTCCACGATCCGACGGATCACGAGCGGCATGAGGCCTGTCAAAGGTTCATCAAGTAGCAGAATCCTCGGCCGAGAGGCGAGGGCCCGCGCCACGGCGAGCATTCTCTGCTCTCCGCCGCTCATCTGTCCGGCCCTCCTCCACCTGAGGGCCTCCAGCTCCGGGATCAGCTTGAAGGCTTCGCGAGACAGGTCCCAGCCTTCGCCCCCCACCGCCGCCAGCCTCAGGTTCTCCTCGACGGTCAGTTGGGGGAAGACTATGAGGTCTTGGGGCACATACGCAACTCCAAGCCTCGCTACCCTGTGGGGCTTCCATCCCGTCACGTCAACGCCGTCTAGCAGGATTCTGCCTGTCAGTGGTCTCAGGTACCCCATGATGGACCGCAGGAGGGTTGTCTTACCGGCTCCGTTCCGGCCAATAAGGGCTAGGGCGTTTCCCCGATCCACCCTCAGCGAAACCCCCTTGAGGACCTCAAGCCCCTCGTATCCCGCCCTCAACTCCTCGACCAGAATCATGTCTCCTCCCTCAGGTAGGCCCGCTTTATCGCGGCGGAGACGGCCTCCTCTCGCGGCCTACCCAGAGCAATTACGCGCCCCGAGTTCATGACGGCCACACTGTTGGAGATCCTTGAGACAAAGTCGACTCGGTGATCGATCAGCAGGACACCGACATCCCTCAGGCCCATTATGACTGACTCGAGCCTCCCCGTCTCCTCCGTCGAAAGCCCTTGGCTCGGCTCGTCCAGCACTAGGAGTCTGGGGCTTGATGCGAGAGCCATAGCGAGTTCTAGGAGCCTCCTATGTCCAAAGGAGAGGGACGAGGCACGTTGATGTAGCTTGCTTGTTAGGTCAAGCTTCTCCGCCACCTCCCGGATCATATCCTCCCCCCTCTTTCCGGCGGCGAGCTCAATGTTCTCTTGCACCGTGAGCGAGGTGAAGACCCTCGGCGTTTGATGGGTGGCCGCTATCCCTAGTAGGGCCCTCATCCTTACCGGGAGCGCCGTGATTTCCTTTCCGCCGAGCAACACCCTGCCCGAGCTGGGGGCTATCCAGCCGGCCACTATCCCGGCCAAGGTCGACTTGCCCGCTCCGTTCGGACCTATGATGCCTAGGACCTCGCCCGCCCGGACCGCGAGCGAGACGCCATCTAGGGCCCTGACCCCGTCGAAGCTCTTCGAGACCCTCTCGACCCTGAGCAGAGGCTCAGCGACCAACGCCTTCCAGCCTCCCGAGCAGCCTAGACATCCATACGAGCCTTCTAGTGGCAAAGGCTATCGCGACCAGTCCCAGCCCCACCACCAGCACGTGCCCCCTCACCAGGCCGCTCGCCAGGTCGGAGAGGATGCCCACCGCAAGGCACCCGATAAAGGGGCTCAGCTCTATGACGGGGCCACCGACTAGGACCCAGAGTATCGGCTGGACAGAGTACATGACTCCTGCGAAGCCGGCTCCCATGTAGCCGTAGGTGAGGGCGTAGAGGGAGCCTGAGAGGCCTGAAAGGAGGCCTGAGACGCTGAAGCCTATGAGCCTGTAGAGCCTCCTATCGTATCCGAGCGACTCAAGCTTATCCTCATCGTCCCTCAGCGCCAGCAGTATCCTGCCCAGCCGGGATCTTTGGAGAAGGAGGACGGAGAGCACCGCGGCGGTGAGGCCGGCGAGGGCGATAAAGTAGCGCGAACCCGCCTCGCCCAGCACACCCTCGAGCTGCCAGGCCACCGTCGCCTGTCTCGGAAGCACGATCCCCTGCTCTCCACCCGTAACTTCGTTGAAGTGGAGCATCAGTAGGTATAGGGCCTGTGATAGGAGGAGGGTGGCGATCATCGTGTAGGGGCCCCTGGTGCGCAGAGTCACGAGGCACAGGATTACCGAGACGATCAGAGATGATGCGAGACCCGCCGCAAGGGCCGCAGGGGGGCCTCCGACCGGCGAGCGCAACGCGTAGAGTCCAGCGCCGTACATCCCAGAAGCGAAGAGCGCCGCGTGCCCGAGACTCATAACTCCAAGCAAGTGGAACGACACCGCGAAACCGTATGAGTAGATGGACAGGACCATGATTCGGGCTAAGAGCGTCCTTCCGTAGTCGGGGAGCAGGGTGTAGAGTAGGGCGAGGGCTGTTATCACGATGGCCGAGAGGACAGGGGTCCCCACGCTGTAGCGACTCCTCCCCGCCAAGCTACACCAGCCTCCTGACCGCTACGTATGCCAGAACTAAGGCTAGAGAGAGGACGCGAGAGAGGGTTGGTGGCAGTAGTAGAGCCGTGAAGCTCTCTAGCAGGCCGATGCCTACCGCAGCAGCCACAGTCCCGCCAACCCTCCCAACCCCACCGACAACGACGACTAGGAAGGACCAGATGAGGGCGTCGAGGCCCATGAGGAAGTGTACCTGCCTGATGGGAGCCGTCATCGCGCCTGCCAATCCTGCGAGAACTCCGGAGACTACGAATCCGACAGTCATGACGCGCCCGCTATCTATCCCCAGCGCCTCGGCCAGCCCCCTGTTCTGCTGGACCGCCCTCATCTTCAGCCCCAGCTCGGAGCTCCGTATCATGAGCCATACGGCTAGGGCAGCCCCAAGCGAGGCGGCCGCGACGAGGAGCTTGTACCCGGAGTAGCTGATGCCCCAGAGGCTTAGCAGGAAGCTCAGAGGCGGCTCTACAGAGCTTGGCGCAGGCCCTATCACCGCGAGCGCTACCTGCTGGAGCACGAGGAGGATGCCGAAGGTAGCGATTATTGTTGGCGCCAACCCATACTCAAGCCTCCTGAGAACAGAGACGTCAACTAGGACGGCGAGCGCACCACCGAGCAGGGCAGCGGCGAAAAGGCCGGCCCAGAAGCCGAGCCCACCCCTCACAGCCAGGAGACAGGTGGCCGCGCCCATCATGTAAAACTCTCCGTGGGCAAGGTTCACGATCCTCATGACTCCGAAAGCCAGCGAGAGGCCTAGCGCGACAAGGGCGAGCATGAGCCCTGAGACAACACCGTCGAGGAGGGCCAGGGGCAGGTACTCGAGGGCTGTCAAGGCCTAGAAGAGGGCCATCCTGGTATAGTCGTTCTCGTGAGTATAGAGCGAGTCCTCGATCCTCGTCCTGTGAACCACCACAAGCCTCCCACCCCTAACCTGCGAGACGAACTGGTGCCCAAAGGACTGGTGCAGCTTGCCGTTGAACAGCTTGTCGCCCTGCGGGTGCCAAATCCCCTCGTTAAACCAGTCTATATCCTCGAGGGTTGTGACAAAGGCCTCGTAGTCCTCGCGAGTCGGCCTGGAGTAGCCGCTCTGCTCCACAGCTTGCTTGATCACAAAGAGCGTCTCCCAGACCCCAAACATGTGGCTGAACGCCGAGACCTTAGAGCGGTCGGACTTGTCTGCTCCAGACTCGTCCACCCCGACGGCCTCCCTGTAGATCCTGTGGTAGCGCGTGTCGTAGCCGTCGAGGTATCTGGGGAAGCCTTCCCAGAAATATGTCCCCTCGAGATACTCTAGGCCGGGGGCAGAGAGCGGTGTAGCCTCGATCGAGTCTACGAATCCGAACATCTCCGGCCGATCCTTGCCTAGGAACTCTCCAAGCTCCCTAACGAAGGTTAAGACATCTCCCACCATAACGTGGTACAGCACGTCAATATTCCTCGGAATCCTCGTGAAGTATTTTGTGAAGCTGGTCTCGCCCGGAGGAATAGGGATCTTCTCCACGATCCGGGCCCCATACCTCTCGGCGGCCCTTGTCAGGGCGTCGCGGTGGTCGTGTCCGAACGCGTAGTCTGGATAGATCATTGCTATCCTTGTTCCGAGATTCTCGAAGATCCACCTCGAGACGGCCGTCACCTGTCCAGGGACATCGGTGATTCCAGGCTGGAAGCACCACCTGTTTAGAAGTCCGAAGGGGACGTGTGTGCCCTCGCTTACCGCGAAGTAAGGCCTCTTCAGCTCGCCGGCCCTCGGCCCCGAAGCCAGGACAACGTCAGAGAACAGGGCTCCAAGGATAAAATCCACATCATGCACCAGCACCATCCTCTCAACAACTTGGGGCCCCTTCACCGGACTCGTCTCGTCATCCTCAGCGACAAGCTGGACTGGCCTCCCCGCGATGCCTCCGATCCGATTGATATAGTCGACAGCGGCGTTAGCAACCCTCTCATACCAATATCCATAGGGCGCGCCGATGCCTGTCCTGTGGACCTGAAATCCAATCTTGATTGGGCGCTCACCGCCCTCGGCGGTCCCTCGCTCCGGCCGGGCCGTGGAGTAGCCAAGAAAGTATCCACTGACAGCTCCCGCGGCGGCCGCAGCAGCAGCGGCGACACCCGTCTTTAAGACGCTTGAGAGCGCCTCCCGCCTCCTCAACCCTATATCTCCGGTGTTGAGTGATTCCGCATCTATTCATATACGTGAGTTTGGAGGCAAAAAATGCCTAAAATTCAAAGAACGAGGAGAAACTGCCGGTCAGCACTGTGAATATTCTTATCTCGCTTCCCAAAATTATGTTTGGGGCAAAAACGATGGGCGTAGTCATTAAGCTCGCGCCGCGGTTTAGGGAGGCCAGGCGAGAGCTAGAGGATATGCTTGGTGAGCGGGCGCGCGGCGTGGAGTTTGTCGAGAGCCTCTCGGAAGTCACCTTCTCCTCGGGGGACAAGCTGGTCGTAGTTGGAGACGACAGGGATATTCTACAGACATTACACTCAGTCTTTTGCAACGATATAGGCGTCCTAGCCGTGAGTAAAGAGGCGACTAGGGGGTTTCTCTCACAGTGCATGCTTGACGATCTCTCAGAGGCCCTTGAGAGGCTTCAGAAAGGTCAATACACGACAGAGAGCTTGAGGGCCCTCGAGGTGAGGATAGATGGTGGAGGACCCTACATCGCCTTTAACGATGCAGCACTCTTCGCGCAGACCAGCGCCACCCTCGTTGAATACAGCCTACACGTGGACGGCGAACTGATTTGGCGCGACGTTGCTGATGGAATTATCATAGCCACCCCACTCGGGTCCAGCGGCTACTCCCTCTCTGTGGGGGGACCACTAATACACCAGGGAGCCAACGCACTCGCCATATCGCCCGTGAACTCGATCGATATTACGAGAAGGCCCATAGTGGTGAGCGGGGGCTCCACCATAGTTATCGAGGACATCTCGTCGAGGAGTGGTGTTGAGACCATAATCGACGGATTCCTCAGGATACCTATCGAGGGTGAGATGGTTGTAACGAGCTTCCAGCCCCCAGTTAAGTATATCAGGCTTGAAGGGCTATCACATATCGCTAGCAAGATAGAGAAGAAGCTTCATCTTGCTGAGGAGCTGCTCGACGCGCCGCCCTCAGTAAAGCTGATACTTAAGACCATTCAGTATGAGGGGCCACTATCATACTCCCAGCTACTAAAGAAGACGATGCTCCCCGAGAGAACCCTGAGACATGCGCTGAGCATTCTACTTTCAAGGCGAATAATAGCTAGAGTTCCTCTCGCGAGAGACGCGAGGCACAAGATATATTACATCCCCGGCGTCCACCAAGTGACTGATCTTAGGCAAGGCGAGTAGACGTGCAGCAACCCCAAGGCGGAAGTCTCGCAGAGAGGCAGGAGGCCCTAAAGACTTTTATGAGGAAGTATCCGCAGGCGGTGACCGTGCTGACCACCAAGATCGAGGGCGCCTATCAAGGCATGACGATAGGCTCCCTGACCTCGGTGTCTCTAGACCCACCACTCGTCTTGGTAGCTATTGATAGGAGCTCGCGCCTATATGGTCAGCTGCAGAGACTCGACTTCTTCGCCATCCACCTGCTCTCCAGCGAGCAGGCGTGGCTGAGCGAGAGGTTTGCTGGCAGGGTCCCGGGTTTAGCCGACAAGTTCGGAGGCCTAGAGGTCGAGGAGGGCCCCGGCGGAGTACCCATTATCAAGGACTGCAACGCCCACCTCGTATGCCGCCTCTACAAGATATACGACGCGGGGGACCACGTCTTGGTTCTCGGCGAGGTCGTCTACTCGGCTGTTAAGGGCGACTTCAGACCCCTCATATACTTGGATCGCCGATACTGGACGGTGGCTTATGACGATAAGGGCTAAATCTTGGGGCTGACTACTGACTTACGCGTGATGATACCGACCTGCGCTGAGGGCGCCGCGCCCCGTGACGACCATGTCTCCTCTCTGATCATGCTCATTGGTGAGGCGTCTTGATAATCCAGCTCTATGGACCCCTCCGCGTCGCCGCGGGAGCTGCTGAGATAGAGCTGAGGCTAGAAGGAAGGCGGCGCCTGAGGGAGGTTCTCGCCGACCTCCCTAGGAACATACGCGACGCGGTTGTGGGGGAGGACGGGACGCCGAGGCCCGGCCTCTTAATCATGGTGAACGATGTTGACGCGAGAAGCGTATATAACTACGAGCTCTATGTCGAGGACACCGACAAAATAACAATCATACCGATGATCCACGGGGGAAACGCCGAACCTTTCGGTCCACCAGTACACCCCGGCTGAGGCCCACCTAGACCAAAGCTAAACATTTGGCAGAGCGGCAAAAATCTTTAGGATGGTTGGAGGAGGTTATAGGGGCTGGCCCGGAGAGATCATGTTTTGGAGATAGTCAAAGCCAGTTATGGTCCTTACAGGCTCGCGTCCGCTGAGGTAGTACAGATATCGCGAGACCCGCTGGAGCTTCTAGACGCGCGTCCCTGGCCACCAGACATTGGTGTACAGTTCATAAGGCCCGAACTAGTCGCCTCGGAGAGACACCTTGTCGCCGCCTTCTATGCGGCAGCCACAACGATGATTGCGGGAGCGGCTCGTTCGAGACGCATCGAGGTGGAGCTGCTACTGAAGCTGACTGGAAGGACACAGATCTCAGACGCCTTAAATATCGCGGGGCTACGGGGTGGAGAGACGAGGATAGTCGTCGCGGTGATCTCAGGCGGCGCGCAGGATCCGGCTGACTGGGTCGTGCGGGTCGCGGGTCTTCTCGGGGGGAGGCTGCAGCAAGTATCGCAGGCCGGCGATTCGAGGCTGCTCCTAGAGATCTTCGCTCCAGGGGAGGCGAGGCTTCGAGCCATACCCCGCAGCAGCTACGCTGACCCACTAGAGCTGCTATTGATAGAGAGGGTCGTAGCTAGCTACATCGAGTAACAAGCATTTTTCTATTTTCTATTCGTACTTGTAGAGTGTCTGTACTTGGAAGTTTTCTGGAAGGCGCCCAAGTGACTTATAGTACTTCACGAGCCGATGAATCTTCGCTTCCACAAGCTGGAGCCTCTTCTTGTTGTACCTGTCCGACCTGTGGGTCTGGAGGTGAACGTGCATCCTCCTCGCCCTCTCTATCAGGCTCCTGAGATCCTCAGGTATCTCCGGCAGGAGATTGTTTTCCTCGAGAATCTTGGTTAGCCTTTTACCGGTCAGGCTCCTCACGAGGGGTATGCCGTGCTGATCCCTCAGGATGACCCCGATCATGCTTGGCGACATACCCGACTTAGCGTACTTCACTACGAGCGCCTCGACCTCGTCAGGAGAATAGGTGACCCACCCGTACTGCTGCTTGGTTATCGGGCGCGTGGAGCTGGAGCGCCCCCTCTTCCTCGCATGCATCCTTGCCATTTTTCCACCCTGACCAAAACCAAGCCCCCATCGGCCATATATATCCTAGTCCCCGGGACCCGGAGCGTACGCCGCCTCCAAGTCAGCCGCAGAGGCCCAGTTAATCCGGATACCCAGCTAGGTCGTAGCCTTCATATTAGGCGGCACCCGGCTGCCTAGTGCTTCCCCGCGAAAAAATGTTTTAAGAATATGTCGTTGCAGATTAGATTATGCGTGGGAAGGGGGGCGGTCTGGGAATAAGCCCCGTGGCCACGACCGTTATCCTAGTCGCGGCGGCCATCGTGGCTGCCGTGGCCGTCGCGTTCTGGGAGTCGGGGCTCTCGGTCATTTTTACGAGGTTCGAAAAGATAGAGCTTGAATCGGCCTATTGGGATGGGGAGAGGATCATAATAGTTATAAAAAACTCCGGGTCGAGCCCCACCGTCATCGACTCGATATCCGTTAATGGCGCGCCGTGCCTCACTGATCTGTCTTTCTCAGTTGAGATAGGTCAAGAATATGCCATATCTTTGTCTTCATGCTCCCCCGGCGCGGGTGGGAGCATTATGAGCGGCGGCGTTGTCAACGAGATAACTCTTCACTCAAGCAGCGGAAAAAGATACCAGGTGACCGTTCTCGTGCCCTAGTCGCGTTCCCCCCTCCCCTTCCTTTCCGGAAAGGACGGCCCCACATACTGTGGGGTTTAAAAGTAGTGTCCATCTCTGCTTTGGTGGGTAATTTTTGGTACTGCTTAGTTTTTAAGCAGAAGGCTCAGCTCGTTTTTGAATAGGCATGGGCGGTAGAGCTCTCGAGGTGACTGTCTACGCTGCGGCAGTCGTCTCCTGGCTGGTCAGCGGCGTCATACATTTCCCGGGCCTCAGCACCAACATTTACAGCGACGTCGTAAGCTTTTGGATGAGGCAAGAGAGTAGTGGGCTTCAGACTGGCGAGGCGCCCTGCTTCACGTTCTTCTTCGAGTACCCTCCCCTCGCATGCCTCGTGACACATGCCTCAGCACTCCTAGGAGCTGGTGACCTTGAGCGATACTACCAAGCGTTCTTCTATCTAAGCCTACCGGCATATCTAGCGCTAGCTTGGTCGATCCTCCACATCTCAAAGATGAGCGGCGCAGGGCGGCTGGGCCTGGTCTTCATAGCGTCGCCGAGCCTAGCCGTCTACGGAATCTACAACTTCGACCACTTCGCCGCGGCGTTAGCAGGGGTCTCGATCGTCTTTCTCCTTCGGAGAAAGGTGCTGGTCAGCAGTCTTCTGGCTGGGCTGGGCTTCGCCATGAAGATCTACACGGGGCTAATGCTGCCCGCAATCCTCATCGAGCTGAGGGGCGCCGACAGGTATAGGTACCTCGCAGGGTTCGTCGCGGCCTCCATGCCACTATTTGCTACACAGGAACTCATACGGCCCGGCGCGCTGTCAGAGTTCATCCAGTTCCACTCGAGTTGGGGTCTGGAGAACGCTTGGTATATCTGGATCTTCTGGGACCAGTTTTCTCCGACGGCGAAGACGCTGGGCCCGCTTCTCGGCGCGTTCCTAGTTATCCACTTCTCTCTTCGCAGGATAAGTCTTCTTCTCAAGTTGTTCCTAGCGGTCTCGGGGTGGCTACTCATGTCTTACATCTTCACTCCCCAGATGGTTATCTGGCTTCTCCCACTCTTGGCCTCTGTTCCGCGCGTTATTCCCTTCTGGCCAGCCCTAGAGGTGGCCAACGTCAGCATAATCCTCACATGGTTCGGCGACTACAACCCTGTTATGCCCCCCTCACCGCCCCAGATCATGGCCTTGGTGAGGGCCGCCGCACTCGGACTGATGATCCTTACAGTCTACCGAAACGCCGGCTCAAGCGGGCTGAGAGGCTTTATCGCTCCCTCTTCCCCTCAACGAACTCCTCCAACATGATCCGGGCCACGTCGTCTGGGTACTGGATTGGGGGTGACTTCATGAGGTATGCTGAGGCGGAGACTAGTGCGCCGCTGACCCCGCGGTCCTTCGCTATCTTCACACACCTGATTGCGTCTATCGCGACTCCCGCCGAGTTTGGCGAGTCCCATACCTCCAGCTTGACCTCGACGCTTATTGGGGAGTCGCCGAAGTTCCTACCCTCTATCCTGATATAGGCCCATTTACGGTCCTGGAGCCAGGGAACATAGTCGCTCGGCCCGACATGGATGTTCTCCTGACCCAAGGGGTAGGGTATCAGTGACTCGACGGCGGAGGTCTTTGAGATCTTCTTAGACTCAAGCCTCTCCCGCTCGAGCATGTTGAGGAAGTCCGTGTTGCCCCCAAAGTTAAGCTGATATGTCCTGTCGATCTTAACACCACGGTCGACGAAGAGCTTTGCCAATACCCGGTGCAGTATCGTAGCGCCCACCTGGCTCTTTATATCGTCTCCAACGATCGGAATACCGCGGTTCTCGAATATTTTCTGCCACCTGGGTTCCCTAGCGATGAATACTGGTATGGCGTTGACGAAGCCGCACCGCGCCTCGATCGCCTGCTCGACATACCATTTGGTAGCCGCCTCGCTGCCAACTGGGAGAAAGTTGATGACCACGTCTGCCCCCGAGTCCTTCAGCACGGACGCCACATCGACGGTCTCTCCCCGGGCCTTTCGCACGATACCCTTCAGATACTTTCCGATGCTATCGAAGGTCATACCACGCATAACCTCCACGCCGAGGCGAGGCACGTCGGCAAAACGTCTAGTGTTGTTTGGGGGGGCGAATATTGCCTCTGCGAGGTCCTTACCCACCTTCCTCTCGTCTATGTCGAAAGCCGCAACAAACTCTATGTCTGATACGTGATACCCGCCAAGTCTTACATGCATTAAGCCTGGGACGGAGACGTCGTCGGGCGCCTCCTTATAATACTCGACCCCTTGCACAAGGGCCGAGGCACAGTTACCCACACCCACGATGGCGACCTTAACCTTCCCCATGCATTATGATTGACCAGTTAGCGCGATAAAAAGTTTCTCTCAGCCCCTCGAATCCAAAAAAGATTTTGTAGAGTCTGCGGGTTGCTAGTCCGGTAGATCTCGACTCACATAACTTATATATCTGGCCGACCCACAAATAATACTGTATGACATGTCACACTTCTGAGGTGCTCAGACTCTTTTTCCTCCGAGCATTGCCGGTTCTGCTGGTTATTATGGTGGGCCTAGCTGGACCCGCCATTTCCCAGCGTATCGAGACACGCACCTCGACGGTGGTAACCACGCTTCCCCCCAAGACGATAACCACGACAATAGTCGCCGAGGGGGGCGTTGTTACTGCCACGATCCAGTTTCCCAGCTTCTTGGTGATTCAGTACGTCGATGAGTCGGGGAGGACCTGCACAGTCGTGTTTAAGGCGTTTAGAGAGATTCCCGAGACCGTGATCTCCTTCCAAGGAACTACCGTCTCTGTTCCTGGGGCAACGTTCTCAACAGTTGTTAATCAGGCTACATACGTGACTTCACTCGTTGAGACATACGCAGGCTGGACTACGACGTATACCGGGCTGGGGCCGGGGCTGAGAACCACAATTTCTATAGGGCCCTTAGTGACCACTATGGAGATACCTGCATACGGTGAGCTGAGAGAAGTTTGTGGCCCCGAGACCATCAGGCAGATAATGACTATTATACTGGAGAGGGCCCCTGCGACGGTCCTCATAGCGTTTCCGGGCTTAACGATGACGCTTCCTGGTGCCACTTATACTGTGCCTGGCATGACGTTCGAGATCGAGGAGTTCACAACGACCTACACCTCAGTAATAGAGGGCGATACCTACACAACCACCTACACTGTCTCTGGAACTACGATGTTGAGCACGATGCAGTTGCCATCCACAAGCTATGTCACCACGATCATCTCCCCGGGAGGCGTATCGACGGTATACGTCGTCTATACGACCACTCTGGCGGAGGAGACTACACCTACCAGGACCGAAACAACTAAGCCCACCCAAGTCACCACCACCCCCGCCACGACCACCGCTCCTACGACAACTGCGCCACCACCTGTAACGACAACTACCATAACCGAGGCTGGAGCGGCCCCACCCATAGATCCGCTTGTTCTGGCAGTGATTGGAGCTGCTATAGCCGTGGTTGTGGTTGCGGTCGTCTTCGCCCTGCGGAGAGGCCGCTGACTCCGAGGAGTTATCTGTCCCACTCGACCGGCCAATAGTTGTTTGACCAGTAGATGACGGGAATGTCGGCTAGCTTCTTTCCTCTTCCCGTGTAGGGTATAACGATAAGGTTTCTGAATGAGGGTGCTAGGATCCTAACTCTGTAGGGCCTGTCTCCCCTGTCCGCCCTGACGTAGTAGGCCATCTCGCCGTGGGCCGCCTCTGCCCTCGCGAAAGCCTCGCCAGCCGGGACGCGGAGGTTTATCGGGTGCTGCTTAAGCTTGACCGGGCCGTCGGGGAGCCCCTCCACAAGCTGCTTGATTATTTTCACGCTCTCCTTCATCTCTCTGAAGGCCACGACAGCCCTAGCGTAGCCGTCTCCCTCGCTCCGCACCGGAACATCGAACTTCACTTCGCCGTAGGCGTCGTAGGGCTCGTCAACCCTCACGTCGCGCTTCACAGAGGATGCGCGGAGCGTCACGCCCACCGCCCCAAGGGAGGCCGCCTCCTCGGCCGAGAGCCTACCTACGCCGACCGTCCTGCTGACAAATATGGAGTTGTCGAGGATTAGGTCCCAGTAGTAGTCGAGGCGCTGGTCTATGAAGTCTGCTACGTGCATCGCGTATTTCTGGAAGTCATCGGTTAGCTCCGACTCGCTTGGGCTCCTCCCGGTCGCCTCGGAGTACCACTTCCTGAAGTGCTGCACCAGCTTCACCGGAACCTTCTTGGGAACGTCGTTCCTCACGCCGCCCGGCACGAAGTAGGAGTGCGTGATCCTCTGCCCGCCGATGAACTGTACGAGGTCTACGACGAACTCTCTGTCCCCGAAGCACCAAAGGAAGGGGGTGGGGAGTCCCAGGAAGACTCCGTAGAGCGCGAAGTAGTAGAAGTGGCTTCCTATCCGGTTCAGCTCGGCCATGAGTGATCTTAGGTACTTCGCGCGTGCGGGGGGCTCCACACCCATCAGCTTCTCGACCGCCAACACATATGGGTAGAGCATACCGGCAGAGTCTAGGATGGCGGGCCTCTCTAAGTGGGGGATATTGGTTATCCAGGTCTTCGACTCGCACATCTTCTCCTCGCCCCTGTGCACGAATCCGGGGTCAGGCTCTAGGTCCAGGACCGTGTCACCCAGAACCCTCACTATAAGTCTGAAGTGGCCCGTCCCTGGGTGTTGCGGGCCATAGGAGAATACAAGCCCCTCACCAGTATCATAGATGAAGAGTTCCTGGGCCTCCCGCCTCTCCTCCTCGATCATCGAGGTATCAGCTGGGCAGCGAAATTATTAAGTTGTCTTCACGTAAACGTTCCGGCTATCTAGAGCTTTTGAAAAGTATGAGGCCGAGGACGATCAGCGCCAGTATCAGTGCCAGAGCGACCCTAAGGAGGGCTCCGAGCGCGGCCCTGAAGCCGGCGAAGAATCCCCATAGGAACGTCCCGAAGGCTCCCACGAACGTTACCAGAATAACTAGCAGGAGGAGGACTAGGCGCGGGTTCAACCGCTGCTAGTGCTGCTCTTGGACCCTTATATCTTATGAGGCCTGCCTGCCGGGCGGGCTGTAGTCCTTCCTAAGCGGCGGTATGTCTCTCCACCACTCGGGCAGCAGAAGCCTCTTGAGGTTGGGGTGCCCCTTAAAGATGACGCCCAGCATCTCGTAGGTCTCCCTCTCGTGATACTCGGCACTAGGCCAAATCTTGGTGAGGGACGGCATCTCGGGCCTATTCCTGTCCAGCTTGGTGGCAAGGTTCACCACGAATGGTGCTAGAGCGTCATCCAGGTAGGAGCCGGCGTGGTAAATCACCTCTATGGCGTTCTCGCTGGGCGTGAGCGCAACTAGGTCAGTCCCGGTGACGCCCTTGACATGGTCGAACCCATTCTCCTTGAGTATTGCGGCGGCCTCCAAGATGGAGTCGGGAGAGACAGTGACCTTCACGATCTTCCTATCAACTACTATTCCGAGGACTTTTGCACCCAGCAGGCTCTTAAGCCTCTCAAGAACCGATGAGAGTCTCGGACTGACCTGCGGCTGCTCCGTCATAGTAGATCCTCATTCATTATTTTCTCGCGTAGGAGTATGAATCCCTGTATGAGCGTCTGGGGGTTCGGCGGGCACCCCGGCACGTACACATCGACCGGGACGATGTCATCCACGCCTTGAAGGACGTTGTATGAGTCTTTGGCGTAGAGTCCGCCCGAGATGGCGCAGGCACCCATGGCGATGACGTACTTCGGCTCGGGCATCTGGTCATAAATTATTCGGACCCTCTGAGCCATCTTCGTCGTGACGGTTCCCTCTACGATTAGGAGGTCCGACTGCCTCAGCGACCCCACAGCATTCAAGATCCCGAATCTCTCCGGGTCGTACCTCGATCCCACCGTGCCTGCGAACTCGACCGAGCAGCAAGCCGTAGTGAGGTGGACTGGGAATAGGGATGAGAGACGCCCCCAATTCACGAGGTACTTGACGAGTGAGCGCCTCTTAAACCACTGGACGATGAAGTTTCCTCCACCTGCGTCGTTGAGGCGGCCTACACCATACCTCTTCAGGGATTCTTGCACAGCCGAGGGCGGGACCTGCTCGCTCTCAATGGATTCTAAAACTACCCTACTTGATCCGAGTGTGATGTTGAATATCCCTGTCTTGGGCCGCCAGTATGTGGGGGCGCAGCAGTTAGCCATTACACGCTCGCGAATGGATACTGTTCGAGCCATATATATGGTTATCACATTGTCCGCGCCTCGTCACTGCTAATGGGTCGTCGTGAGGACGTGTCTTCCGAATGTTTCTCCACGCTCAAGGAGTTTCAGCAGGTTCTCCGCCTCCTCGAGCCTGTGTCGCTCTACAATGGGCTTGATCAGGCCCGCCTCAATTAGGGCTAGGGCGTCCCTGAGGCTCCTCTTGTTGGAGCCCACCGCGCCCATTATCGCGTTCTCCCTCAGTATCATGTAGCCCAGCGGGATCTCGGCGTTTGAGACTGTTATGTTGCCGACGAGAACAATTCTTCCGCCCCAAGAGACCGATCTTAGAGAGTGATGGAGAGTGGGGGCGCCGACGCACTCGACCGCTAGGTCAACGCCCTCGCCTCCCGTGATGCTTTTAACCTCTTCCACAATCCTCGAGCCCTCCGCAACCACTACGTGGTCGGCGCCAAGCTCTCGCAGCCTCTCCGCCTTCCAGCCGCTCCTTGTTGAGGCGATCACGCTGCATCCAAGGTACTTTGCCAAGACGACGGCGTGGACTCCAACTCCGCCGCCTGCTCCTGTCACGAGTACGCGCTCCCCCGTCTTGGCCTGGGCTATGTCTCTTAGTGCGTGGAGTAGCATCCCCAAGACACATCCACATATCGAGGCCTCGGACGGCGAGACGCCTCTGGGAACCTTGACAAGGTCTCGCCTGCTGGCCACCGTGTATTCTGCCCAGGTCCCCGCGACCTCCTCACCGAGCTGGCGCCTATTCCTGCAGAGATTCTCGCGCCCCGAGAGGCAGTACGCGCACGCGCCGCATGTCCTGTATGGTAGCCCGGCGACCCGGTCACCGGAAACCAGATCCTCGACCCCTTCACCAACCTCAGCCACCGTGCCGGCGAATTCGTGCCCCATAACTGTGGGATAGACCGTCCGTGGCATGAGGCCTCGATAGTTCAGGAAGTCTCTGTAGCACACGCCGGCGGCCTCCACCTTGACCAAGACCTCTCCCGGGCCGGGGCGCGGGGGCTCAAGATCGCTGCGTAGCCGTGGGATGGTGTTGGGGGCCTCCAAGACCCACGCCTTCATGCCGAGCCGGCCCTCATCTCCACAGCAGTCCCCATGAGGTCAGACCCTCTTGAGGTGTATTACCCGACTCTTCAAGTCGCCCCTTAATCCCGGCTCGATGCCCACGTTCATGAGGAAGTCTCCTCTACGGGTCTCCTGCCCATCGAGCTGGTAGGTGGAGCGCTCATCCAGGCCTCTGAGCCTTATTGGTGGCTCAGGCTCCCCGAAGCCGCGGAGTAGGCTGAAGAGGAAGACGACGGATTCGGAGGCGTCCTCGGTCACGTATTGGAACGCTGCGACCCTATGCCTCCTAGGACTCCTCAGCCGGTACAGGTCTCCATCCTGGACTATGTGGCGTATCTCCTTGTAGTGCTCGATATGCGTCCTAGCCTCCTCCATCTGCTCCGGCGACAGCTCCAAGAGGTTGACGCTTATACCGAGCGCGCCCATCATAGCTGAGTGGAACCTGAACTCGAGGCTCGGCGACCTGTTGGTGAGGAAGTTGGGGACGCCTGTAACCCACGCGCCCATGCTCTTCACGCAATATGCATAGCTGAAGCCCTCCTGGATGTATAGCCTGTCCACCGCGTCAGTGTTGTCGCTGGTCCAGAACTGGTCGAACCTCTCCATAGCTCCGAGGTCAACCCTCCCCCCACCGCCCGAGCATCCCTCGAAGATCACGTCGGGATGCCTCCTCCTCAGCTCCTCCAGAATCTCATAGACAGCTCTGACGTGTCTCACCCAAATCTCCCTCTGCCGCTCGTAGGGAGCGTCGGGCCAGCCCGGCTCGCTGAAGCTCCTGTTCATGTCCCACTTGACGAAGCCGATCTCATTTTCCGTGAGAAGCCTATCCAGCCATCCGAGGACGTACTCCCTTACGTCGCCCCTGCAGAGGTTCAGTACGAGCTGATTCCTCATCTCGCTCCTCGGCCTCCCCGGGAAGTGGTAGACCCACTCGGGATGCCTCCTATAGAGATCGCTATTCGGGTTAACCATCTCCGGCTCGACCCAGATGCCGAAGCGCATGCCCAGAGACTTCACGTGCTCTATGACCGGCCTAAGCCCGCGGGGGAACTTTCGCGGATCCGGCTCCCAATCTCCGAGCCCGGCCGTATCGTTGTCCCGCCCCCTGAACCATCCATCGTCTACCACGAAGACCTCGACCCCGATCCGCGCTGCCAAGTCGGCAAGCCTCCTTAGATTCTCCTCGTTGACGTTAAAGTACAGGGTCTCCCACGTGTTGAAGATCACGGGCCTCGGCCTCCCCGCGTGGTTCTTGGGGAGGACGACGCGCCTCTGGAAGCGGTGTAGGAGCCTGCTGAGCGTTCCGAACCCGCCGTCGCTATATGCCGCGACCAATCGGGGGGTTACGAATCTCTCACCCGGGGCCAGGAACCAGTTAAAGTCGAAGTCGTTTATACCAGCCGAGAGCCTCAGCTGTTCGTGTCCAACATACTCAGCCACTATCTTCCAATTGCCGCTCCAGGCTAGTAGGCAGGCCCAGACCTCGCCCTCCTCCTCATCGGCCCCACCCCGGTCGAGGAAGGCTACAGGGTTCAGCTGGTGGCTAGTGGTTCCACGCCTGCTCTCCAGCACCTTCTTACCGGCCCGGAGATTCTCCTCCTCGACCCTCGTCTCTCCTGCCCAATGCCCAGCGAGGTAAGTCAGCCTCCAAGGCCTCCCGTAGGGCAGGCAGAGGGACCCGGAAAGAGCCTCCTCAAGCCTTACTGGGACGGACCCATCGTTAAGAACCTCGGCCCACCTAACGAGGATGTTATACTCTGGGTAGGACTTGTAGTGGAGTGTAACTTTGAGGTCGTATCCTATGTCACGCATCTCCACAGCTAGGTGATCATCACCCTCGATTACGTGTCGCGAATAGCGGAGCACGCAGTCCCTGACACCGTCTGGGAGCTCCGCCTTCAGACAGGGCTCCATAAATCTCAGGCCGCCGAAGGTGCTATACTCCTCCCGAAGCAAATGCGAGGCGGGCTCGAAGGGGAAGTGGCCCGAGACAGCGGCAAAGTCCCTTACAGACTCTACTGCGCCTCCCCAGTGCAGATTGACTAGCGTCTGATCCTGCGCTAGGCCCATGACGTATGAAGCGCGGCCGAGACGGATAAGCCAGACCCGAGACGACGGATCAAAAGAGATACGGCTCACAAGAAACGAGTCCCTCTACGCGTTTATTTCCTTTTCCCCCCACCTGTGGAAGGGTCAAAGGATTTTGCGTTTAGGTGATAAGCTTATTTCTAAGAACTGAGCGAGTATCGTCATGACGCTCTTCAAGCGGCGGTACTATCTGCCCGCCACGCCACGCGAGGTCCACGACTTTTTCCTTGACGTTAGGAACATGGAGCGGGTCTGGCCCCCAGAACTCGGTATGAAGGTCGTCGAGAGGATGGACAGCGTCTTCAGGGTTCGCTTCAGACTCCTCGGGCAGATATGGACCGCTAGCTTCAGGATAATTGAGGAGCCAGAATATCGTCAGAGGCACGAGACCCTGGACTTCCCCTTCGGAGTACTTAGACACAGTATCGAGATAGCTCCCTCCGAGGGCGGCTCTATCGTATCCGAGTATGTAGAGCTTAGGTCTAGGATACCCTTCGCCTCCAGATTTCTTGCCCGAGTCTGGGACTATCGCGAAGCGATGATCAAGAGGAGCTTCGGCCTCGACGTCCAAGCCATCTATAGGGACCCCACGAGGATAGGTCTCCTTGCTGGGACGGCGATCTCGATGGGCGCTGTGGCCGCAGCGGTAGCCCTCACCTTGGCACCCACCCAGTACGACAGCCTCATTGGATTCCTGACAAGGCTGGCGTCGTGGTTGCTTCTCTGGTTCTTCACCCACGACCTCGCTCATCTTGCAGTCGGCGCGCTGGTTGGGGTCAAGTTCAGCCATTACTATCTCGGCCTCTCCAACGTAGTTAGGCTGGGCATCCTGCCACGTGCCTTGAGGCTGGCACCCCTCGCTCTCGGGATTAGGATCGATAGGGAGAGAACCCGAGCATCACCACGCGGCTACGCCGCCATGTATGCCGCCGGGCCCCTAGCCTCCATGTTCACGCCCTTACTTGTCCCCGCCGCGATGCTGCTAGACCAGCCAACAAGCACAGCAGGCCTCCTCTTCCTAGCGGCCTCGTTGGCGAACATCGCTTTCACCTCCTACTTCAGCCCCAAGGCGGGCTGCTTCGCCAAGGCATCTAAAGCCCTGAGGCGGGCGAGGAGTGGCTCACGCGGAGCCCCCTAACACACTTATTAGCGGGCCGAGAGCCAATAACTATTGATGGCGCGTCTATCTGGAGTTAGGGTTGCAATAGTCGCGGGGCCAGAGTTCGAGGATCTGGAGCTCTTTTATCCGCTGTATAGGTTGATGGAGGAGGGGGCGGAGGTGAAGGTCATTGCACCCGAGAAGAAGACGTATAGTGGAAAACACGGCCTGACCATAAATGCCGACACCACCTTCAGCGAGTCCTCACCCGAGGATTTCCACGCCCTCTTCATACCGGGGGGCTGGATGCCCGACAGGGTCAGGCGCGACAGGACGGCGGTTGAGTGGATCAGGCGCTTCGCAGAGCTGGGAAGACCCATAGGCGCTATTTGCCACGGCCCACAGCTACTGATATCAGCCAAGGTTGTCAGGGGCTACACCCTTACCGCAGTCGCGGCGATCAAGGACGACCTCGAGAACGCGGGCGCGACCTACCTAGACCGCCCCGTCGTCAGGGACAGAAACCTAGTAACGGCGAGGATACCGCCAGACCTACCGCACCTCATGCCCGAGTTCATCAAGCACCTACAGGAATCCTCACAGGTCGTCGAGGCGGCAAGATAGACTCGCTGCCGTAACCTAAGCCATATCTAAAGTCCACCCTCTCTTATTTCTGCCTCAACGATAACCCAAATGGGTCCACTCGCGTAGGCACAGCACCAAACTGCTAATGCCTTAATCTACAGCATAATCTAACATCTTTTGCAAGCACTGTTAATCTAACCCACTGAAGCTGGCGATGACGGCGCATCCACGTCGAGAGGAACGCTGACACGGGGGTAGTGTCCGGAGACCTAGCGTGTAGACCCGCTGGGTCTTCTCCGCCTTCACCGACAGGATGCCCTGATGGATTAGGCTTAAATCTTGGGCTGAGCGCCTAGTCTCGCCCACCCACATGCGCCCTCAAGAAGAGTGGGTGCGGTCTCGGTCAGTATAGTGGGCCTGAGTCGTATAGCCAGGTCAAGCATCTTGAATTCCGGTATTCTAGCGCCTAGGCCTTTTATACCGCCTCTCTGCCTTTTCAGCCCAAGTTTCTCCGGTAATGGGCTGGGCTATAGTGGGTTTTATTGCCCTTGGCGTGGGTATTCTTCAAACATCTTGGAGTTGACCTGCGGACATCTAAGTGTCGTAGGATATGCTTAGCCGTCAGAACAAACTTTACATATTTCTGATCTTTTTAAGGCTTGTTGCAGGCGCGGGGTTAGCGTAGTAGGCCGCTGTATTACCCCCGATTCCCAGAAGAACAGCCGAGTAAGGCACGGTTGCAACAAAAGAAACCCCAGAAAGGGAATTGAGAGTCCGTTTTCCCTCCTCATGAGTCCGTCCTCTTTCAAATTCTTGTTGCAATCAAAGCTTTTCCAATAAGGGGATCGAAGGGTTGAGGGAGGAGCTTAACCTTCCACACCATCCGTAAGCAAGTTATATTTAAAAACCCATAAAGGGGATATTGACGGCAAGCAGGGTTAAGGTACTAAGATGCTCCCCATACCACATTAAATACTTATATACCACAATTAATATTTTACCAATTAAATGTCCAAGTCCCAAGATGAAGAGTATGAATTAGAGCTAATGGACTGGGCTGCCAGGATAGGAAGCCAAGCAAAGCTCGACGGTGTTGCGAAGTCACAGATAGAGCAGCTCATAGGTTCAGCGGAGCTACTGCCTGCACACGCCCCTTTAATCTCCGCGGCCTTCGCAAGCAGGCAAGCCGCAAGGCTAGGCAGGGGACAGAACACGGCTAAAGTTGTCGCCCAGGCCATGAAGTGGCTACACGGGCAAAATAAGGATAAAGCAGAGGTAAGGCGGCTGCTGGGGCTGGCTAAATGGGTTTACGAGTGCTTGGAAAATAGGAGACTCTCACGCGCGTTTAACAGATTCAACGAGTTCGTCGAATTTCTGGCCTCCGAGGGAAGAGGATGAGAATATGTATGATGACTTTGATAAAATCCACTCTATAGTCGACCTAAATGGCGTCATTACAAACTTAAGTCCCCTCAGAGTCGGGACTGGAAGAGAAGCTAACCTCGAAGCCGCCACAGACCTCTCGGTCTACCGTGTTGGGGAGAAAATAGTGATCCCTGGATCCTCCATCAAAGGGATGTTAAGGTCCTTTGCGGAGAGTTTACTGCGCGCGCAAGGGGTAAACATACACGATCCCTGGGAGTTTGTTAAAATAAGTGAGGAGTTTAAAAAAAAGGACGGTGAGAATAAGCCCTGCGTGATTTGCGGCCTCTTTGGAAGCACCGAGCTGGCAAGCCATATAACAGTCTTCGACGCCATCCCCCTAGAGAAACCATCCCTGATATACAAGACAGGCATAGCGATAGATAGGGACTTCGCAGCAGTAAGGCCTGGAGTGCTATACCAAGAAGAGCTCATACCACCCAACATCCACTGGGAACTCCACATCAGACTCACTAACATACCGTTTCCACCTGATGGTAGAGACGAAAGAGCAATCTTATTGAGCCAGGTCCTAAAGACCTGGAAGGATCTGGGGCTGCAGATAGGGGCTAGGAAAAGCGTCGGCGCAGGCTTAACGAGGCTCGAGAAATGTCATTGGAAAAGATACGCAGTGAGAAACGGGACCATCGACCTAGAGAGTGAGGGAGAGATATGAGTATAGAAATTCCTTGGACATCGCACCGCATACTCTACAGGCGGTTCAGCTTTGAAGCAGAGGTTGAAAACACATCCCCACTAAGGATAGGCTCGGGTCGCGAACCACCCCTAGGCTCAACCGTAGATCTTGCTGTCATAAGGATAAACAGAAACGGGCGCGACGAACCATACATACCCGGGTCAAGCCTCAAAGGCGTCTTCAGAACAGTAGGCGAGGCCACGGCAAAAGCTGAAAAAGGGCTTGACGTCTGCAGTGGCCTCTCCAGATCCACTTGCATGGATAAAAAGCAGGGGGAGGAGGCTCCACTCGGGGAACTCGTGGAGAGAAAGCTGCGGAACAATCTGGTCGAAGATGCTGTCAGGCTCTTCTACAGGAACGCATGCCTAATGTGCAAGATCTTCGGCGCACCCTCCTTCGGGGCCCACATAGTCTTCGGAGATGCATACGTACAGGATGGCTACTCGTTTGGTGCAAGGACAGGGATAGCCATAGATAGAAGGACAGGGGCTGTATTTCCAAGAGCCCTGTACACAGTCGAGTATGTAGAGCCTGGAGCCATCTTCAAGTTCGACATAAGGGGAACGAACCTGCCGAACTACGCGCTAGGGCTCTTAGCAAAGATCCTGAAGATGATAGACCGGGGGGAGGTCAGGGTCGGCGGCTTCAAGACCAGAGGCTTCGGGGAGCTAAGACTCAGGTCGCTGAGGATATGGATCCAGGACCTGAGACACCCGGGCAGAACAGAGCTTGAACCACTTGATGAGAAGGACGGTAAGCTAGACCTTACAGGGCTTGTGGATGTCAGGAACGGCTTAATCTACGCAGAAGAGAAGTGGCGCGAGGTACTGGGCAAGATGGAGGAGGTCTGGAACCATGCAAGCCTCAAGGATTGAGGTTTACAGGGAGCCCCCTACACCAAGAGACAGTTATACAGGTCTCTCCGGCGTCCTGAAGCTAAAGCTGAAGGCTATATCATACATTCACGTAGGCTCCGGAGCCGAGGCCTTAACCATACCCTCAGTGGGCGAGGTCGAGTCCATGCTTAGGAGGGGCTTTGATAGGGCTATTGAAGAGCTTAATAGGAAAATTGGCTCAGACTTTCAGGAAAACATCAAGGTATCTAAAAAGCCATGCATACCTGGGTCGACCGTAAAGGGGAGGACGAGATCACGCATAGAGCTGTCAATACCTCCCAGAGGAGATGGAAAGCAATGGTCCTGCTTCAACAAGGCCACGTTTCCGCAGAGCAGGGGAAAGCTGACCGCATGGCGGCATAGAAAGCTCTGGGACGAAAAAACCGTCACACAAGACCGCGGACCCAGCTGCGACTTGACCCTGGGAAATACTGTGTGCCTCACCTGCGACATGTTCGGAGCCGCGGGTCTGCAAGGACTAGTCTATTTCAACGACTTTGTCGGCGAACCCGCGATGTTGGAGAAGATATCGGGGGAGTTCGACATGAAGCTCGAGGCGATCAGACCTGGAAGCGAGCTTGTGGGAAACATCTACTTCAGAAACCTCAGCGAGGCAAGACTAGGACTCCTCCTCTACGGCCTTGGGATATGTGGGACCCCGTCCGGAAGCAGGATACTCATTGGCAGACTAAAATACAGGAGGAAACTCGCCGGCAAAGAGTTTGGAGCGGCTGCCTTCACGCTAACCGACGTGCAGTTCACACATTATAGGCAGTCAGAAAATCTGAACACCCTCTGCAGCAGACTATGGGAGGCCGCTAAAAAAGAATACGACGTCAGGGAGTTTGACGAGGTGGAGCGGCTTGAAAGAGCTTAATTATAAAAGTCCTGGCTACCCTGTCTATAAAACGCTTATGGTACCAATCCTTATCAATGAAAAACCTGAAAACATAGTAGAGGTTACGGAAGAACTGGTAATAAGTTGGAAAGAAATACTTCAAGATCTCAGAAAGCATATTTCAGATTATCAAAGAGTGATTGAAAATCTAAAGAACAAGCCCGACATCCACGAATACTACGAAACGTTGGCAGACATCATAGCACTATACTTCCGCCAACCCCTTCAACTAGACCCCATCCCTTCCATCATGGTCTCGCCTATAAGGATATACGGTGCGGTGCGAAAAATAGAACACGTTGTAAAAGTATATCGTGAAGACCCGCTTGAGACTCTGGACTTCGTGAGTCAGGTTTTAAAAGAGTTAGCCGAAAAAAGGCTTGAAGAGCCCAGTACAGATGTCTTGAAAAGGCTAGTCGAGTGCTGGCTCAAACTTCCCGCCGATACAAGGCCCGGCTATAACACCTCGGGGCTTATCCCACACCTTTTGACAACCTCAGCCATAGCCTGGGCTCTCGCCGTCGAGGACGGCTTGGGGAGAGAGGAGGCCGCTAAAGCGAGGCTGGCGGCGTTGCTCCATGACATGAGCAAACCATTTAACTATAGGAGACACTGGGAGATAACTGATAAGGTTGTTGAACTGGTCTTCGATGAGGACGTTTTAGGCTCAGATTTTGTTAAAGAACTGGCCCAGCTTGTTAAAAAGCATCACATAAGATCCGGGGACACGATTGGCAACATAATACATCGTGCAGATATAATTGCCTCGTCCGTTGACCGGTTGCGAGAGCTTGCTAAAAAGATTTTGAAAAAAGATCTGGGTGACAAGTTTGAGGTACTTTATGGCACTGGTGACGAGGCATGGGAGGCATGGGCTAAACTTGCGGAGGAAAATGGTGAGAAAATAAGGGAGTTAAGTTTGAAGTTTGTATCCGAGGTTGTTAAGGAAGCGCGACAAAACGGTGGCACGGCTGTCGAAGACGAAAGAACACAAAGAATACTCTATTTTCTAGTTGACGTTGGGGGAATTCAGGAATTTATATATAGAACTGTAAAACTCAGGACCGTTGCCGCCTCAAGCTATGTAGTGGACTTCCTCGTATCGGCATACCTGCTGTTAGCCATACAACACCATCTTGTGAATAGCAGTCGTATCTGGATGCCTGTCGAAGCCTTTATGATAAACGGTGGGGGGAAACTCGCCTTCATCGCACCTGCATCATTGAAGGACAAAATCATGGAATGCTTGGAGAAAGTAAAGGAAAACCTCGTGGAAAAGCTCGGCCTAAACCTATATTTCGACTACACGCCCCTCACTGAAAATTTTATTGAGACAGCTGCAAAGGCTGCTTCAAAGGTCAACCTAAATAAAATCAAACACAACAGGCTAGCAAAGGGGAATCCAGTATCAACGAACCTATGCAATTATTGCTACACCGATCCCATCGAATCCAAAGAGAAGAGCCTATGCGACATATGCAGTAAGCTTGACGAAATAGGCGACAAGTTCCACTTTAGGAATAAATGGGGTGCCGATCTAGTTCTGCTGCCTAAGAACCTAAGGGTAGGCAAGTTTGAAGAAGTCTACGACCCCAAAATAGATCTTATGTATGTGATAGCGGGACATAGTCCCAAAGAGTTGGATGAGGTTAAAAAAGGTAGGAAAAGGAAGAGGAATGTTGCGGTGGTTAAGTTTGATGCAAATACGATGGGTGAGTTTTTTGCAGGTTCGATTTCGTTGACAGATGCTCTTGAGAGGAGCTGGAGAGTGGATATGTCGATGAAAATGGCTTACCAGCAGGCTCTATGCGAGTTGTATAATGCGGTCAGAGACTGCGGTGGCGACGAGCAGGCGGGGCTCGCCGTCAGGCAATGCTACTTGGGGACGCTTTACATGGGTGGGGATGATGGACTAATTATCTGCCCAAGCTGGGCCTCGATACCTCTAGCGATTGGAATTTCAAGATACTTCAACGACAATATGGGTGGGGTGTTGACCCTGAGTGTAGGGCTAGCCGCAACGACACCTGAGCACGATATCTGGTCATCTATAGAAGCAGCCTCCGCCCTACTTGACAAAGCAAAGAAAGTTGGTCGTGAAATCACAGCTCCCTACAATGGTTTTGGTGCCCTGTGTTTCGATATAATCGAGGGAGGAACTTTATCAAAAAGCGCTGTCAACTCACGGTACAAAGAGCTCGATATTGAAGGACTCACAGTCCAACCATTCACACTAGGCGGAGTTGCCAGGCGTGAAAAACTTGACACTATCTTGGAAGACATACTAGGCGCACGAACATCTGATCTGTATACGTTGTTTAGAAAATGCTGGGAGGCCTCCCGCGACAAAGATAGTAAGGAAGGAGTAAACGACTTGCAGGATCTCCTGAAAAGGATTAGAAGCGCGTTGAGGGAGCCTCCCGAAATAGTAAGAACGTCTAAGGAGCTAGTTATCAAACTCTCCTTCACATACTTCAACAGGCAGATCTCAAGGCTTAAAGAAAGAGAAGACCCTTCAATAAAAGCATACAGGCTTATTGTTGACGCGATTAGGGAATTCCTGCTTGGAGGCGGAGACGTCTTGCGGACACCTTTGGCCGACATCGACAGATTGATCAAGATAGTTGGTGGTGGTGTTATTTGAGAAAGTTTACAATCCAGTTAAAGACCTTGGGCCTTGCGACGGTCGGCTGGTCACATCCCGCCGTCGCCAAAGCCGACATCGTATTTGCCCGTAGATACGACAATAAAGGTAGCTACACCATTTATATCCCAGGTTCATCCTTTAAGGGTGCGCTAAGGTCCTCCGCCAGTAGGATAGCCGAAGCATATGGTTTTGCAAGCTGTGGTGAAACATTAGCAAATAGGCTCCATAAGCAGGTTGGTGAAGTAGACTTTAACACCTGCGCTGTCTGCCATGTGTTCGGCTACCCGGGGAGTGGCTTCTCGAAGATTATTGTTGATGACCTCCTGCCCTACGCTCAGGAGGTCCGTGTGTATAGGGTGACGCGGGTGGGGCTTGACGACAAACTGTTGACGAAGTCTGAGCACAAGCTATACACGGTCGAGGTTGTCCCGCCTAACACCGTCTTCAAAGGCACAATAGAGGTTGAGGACGGTCTTGGGTGTGATGGCTTGAAGCTTTTGATGCTAGCCCTTGCGGAGCTGAGGCTGGGGAGGATTGGAAAGAGCACGATGGTCGACCTGAGGATAGCTGAAGGGCTCGAGTCTTTAGACAAGGTTCTAGGCATCGATGCTACACGGCCTTTTAGGGGGCTCGGAGAGTGGGTTTGGAGTTGATGGACTTCTACCTTGCACACCTTATACTCGAATCCCCGACAATAATACCCCGTAGGCGAAGCGCAACCGGGTACGTGGGGGTGCAGAAAACAATCCCTGGCAGTACGCTTGGCGGAGCCATCATAGCCTCCCTCCGCCGGCATAACAGAATAACTGCTCAGGAGGCAGAGGAAATTGTTAACAACCATGCGTTGATATCCTCCCCTGCTTTCCCAAGAGAAAAAAGGCTTCTCTACCCTGCACACCCCTTTATCTGGAAATGCAAAAAACCTGGCTGCGGGCGTTATATCACCACGCTTGATCAGGTTTTAAAGGTGTTGGGAGATGGCGGCGAGCTGGGACCCTATATTATACCTTCAACCTGCCAAGAGGGCCACAGTGCCTTGGAGAAGATACATCCCAAACCCTTGCCTGCTGCAACACTGCGCCAGGGATGTGGAAGGCCGGATGAGAAGGAGGAAGGCCTCGAGTCCGTCAAAGTTATCTCGGTGTCGGTAAGCAGGCATAGGGCCTCTTCGATAGTTGGTGCCTTATACTCTTATGAAGCCCTTCCAACCGGGCTGGAGTACTGGGCAATCCTGGCGGTCAAGGAAGGTATTCTGGATGAAGGGATTGATGTTATAAGGATTGGGAGAGGCGTAAGCAAGGGCTTCGGAAAAGTAAAGCTCAGACTTAGAAAAATAGAAATAGACAAGTTGTTGAATGAAGCGCCTGCGAAGAGTGGATACACCGTCCTCTACTCCCTCTCACCGGTAGTTTTGAAGAGTCCTAACCATACGATAGATCTGAGCATGTACAGTCAGGTGACGGGTAGATCCACCGCGGGAAAGGTCAGGTTGATGGCGGTTTACGGCTCGTCCTTGACGGTGGGTGGTTGGGATATCCGTAAGAATATGGAGTGGAGGGTGGTTAACGCAGCCTCTCCGGGGTCGCTGGTAGCTGCAGAGCTTCAGGGCGGTGGCGTAGATTTAGCCCTAGGTCTCGTCCTCTTAGGACTGCTGGGTGAGAAAATCGACTTTGACAAGTTTAGAGTGGTCGGAGTCAATATGCTTCTACCCGTAAACACCGTTTTGGGTGATGTCCTTGCATCTTAATCCATTACACCACAAGCTCGTTGGGGAGATAGTTTTCATCGCTGAGACCCCTATATCGGTAGGTGTCGGCGGCCAAGAGATGCTCAGACAAATACTGAGAATCGAGGATAAGGTCGTGATCCCGTCGACTACTTGGAAGGGCGCGTTCAGATCCATAGCGGAGAGGCTGGCCAAAACTATGAAGCTGCAGGGTGTTGAAAGGCTTGCCGTAAAGCTCTACCGAGAAACTGAAAAAGGAATAACCTACAGACCCACAAGTGATGATAAAGAATGGGACACGTTTCTTAAGGAGTTTGAGGCTGTAATAAATAACGAGCAGGCCCAAACACCTATGTACAAGTTGAGCCACGAAGATATAATGGAGTTTCTTAACGACATGTATACCGCTCCAAACGAGGCCGATATAGAAGACAGAGCTGAAAGGTATCTTGCCTATAATTGTCCGATAGGTAGGCTTTTCGGAAACCAAGTAATGGCTGGGAAAATAAGGTTTATGGACACAGTCCTCGAGATAAACAAATCACACTACAGACCGGGTATAGGTATAGACAGGCCTGCGGGGAGAGTTAAAGAAAACATCCTCTACTACATCGAATCAATACCAAGCGGAACGGAGATAAAATTAAGATTCGTAGGGGATAACCTTCTAGAGCGGACGGACAAGACCCTCTTCGAAAACACGCTAAACTATGTCGAGAGACTAGGGCTACAGATTGGAACGAGGAAGAGTGCAGGTATGGGATTACTAAAGGTTGAAAAAATCCGACGAATTGAAATTGATTTGAAGCATGACGATGGTTTTAGAATCATAAGACCTTTCGAGCAAAAATGATTCTTGACGACCGTGTCGAGAAGATATTATACGAGGTTTTCCCGCTAATCTTGGAATATTCAATATCTCGAAAAATAGAGTCATGGGAGAAAATTAATTCGTTTGAAACGGACAATCACATAGAAAACAAAAAATTTATAAGATATCTAGATGATGAACTATATTCACATTTCGATCGAGTGTTAGGAAGTTTTGATTCAGAGTTGGTAAAAATATATGCCAAAGAGATGTGCATACAAATTAAAGAGGATGGTAAACCTGAGGTCTCAAGCTGGCAGATACTGGACAAAGATAAAATTAAGGAAGTTTTTCTTAGTTTATATCTCCGCTACCAAAAGTATGATTTTTTACCAGTGATCAAAAGACTCTTGTTAATAAGACATTGTTTAGAGACTATAATAAACCAGCGACCAGATATCACGGTACGAAAAGAAGTAGTAGAGGACGAATATGTACCTCCTCGTTATCTCATACAGTGTTTTGCAGATGATACACTTCTTCCAATTCAAGAGGATGTCGTTAAAGCTCCCTACTATGAGTGCTTTAACCAAATAAAGCGAAAAATAGAGCAAATAATAACGTGTCATTAACAAAGAATCTTCGATGGATTGGTGATGACCGCCACTAATGCATTGTCGAAAAAAGATCCCGATGCGTTTACAAAAGAGTTTATTAACAAAATTATTAAAGAAAACTATAGTAGGTATCGTTCTTGCTACGATAGTATCACGAAACTGGTGTTCAACTTTTTGGGTAACCTCATGCAAAAGGTAAAGGAAAATGAGGAAAGTGAGAATTATAGCTTCATTGCTAGAGATTTATTATTCAGGTGGCTTTTGAGTAGAAGCCTGGTGTACGAGATCTACGTATTTCGTAAGCTTGTAGATATGGGGATACCATGTATGTTCCGCTTAGAATTAGATAGGAATGCTGAACTAGACTTGGTTTATTGCACCAAGTCTGGTTTGGGGGCGGTTGAAGTGAAAAGCAGTCGTTTTGATTACAGTGTTGTCGAGAAAATAGATTTATTTAAAGATTATGAAATAAAAAAATTCGTCATAATCTGCCCTAGTGGCGTTAAGTCTGAGGAGCAAACAATCTCAAAACATGGTCAGGTTGAGATACTGTCGTTCGAAGAGCTTAGCGACGGCGCTAAGCTCTTCCAGCTTGTTAAAGATTTATAGGAGTATGTTGAGTGTAACAGTTATGAAGAATTCTCTGATTGCTTTGTTGGGTTTTTCGCCTCCGGTTGTTACAGAGTTTGTTAGGTATATGGTTGAGGGGGAGGGGGTGCGTGTCTCAGACTTGACTGTTGTTGCTACGGAGGAGAAGAACGTGCAGGAGGGGCTTAAGTTGGTTGAGGCTGCTGTGAAAAATAGGTATCCAAAGATACGTTTTCATGAGTTGAGGCTGCCTTTCGTAGACGTGACAAGCGTGTCGGAGACTTATACTTTTATGGAGTCGATGGGTAAGTTGTTGTATGATCAAAGAGCTGCGCATCAAGTCGATTCGGTACATTTGTGTCTTGCAGGGGGTCGAAAGGACATGGGGATTACAGCGGCTTTGCTTGCCCAGTACTTTGGTGTCAATGGTGTCTACCATGTAGTGATGCCTAACGTGCAGGTTTTCAACGCCGAGTTGGAGAAGCTGCGCAGAAACATAGAGGAGTTAGCAAGCTCGGGGGACCCACTCGAATATTATAAACAACATGTAAATATTTTCGAGCCCCTCATGTTTCCACCTCTTGACAGATACGTTGTCATCAAGATTCCTCTGATCCCCTATCCGATTAACATCTTAAGAAAGGTCTCAAGACTTCTAGGATCTGATAGAGTTAAAACAGAGAGGGCCGGTCTCCCCCCAGACGTATTGATGGGGCTTAAGGCGGCGGGGCTTATACGAATATCTAGTCAGGATGTAATACGACCCCTCGAGGAGGGTAGAAGGCTCCATCGAATACTTGTAAGGATCGGCATTACTTAGCATCGCGCGCCTTCAGTCTGGGGTCTTAAGCAGGAGGTCAGCGCTGTCAACAATTACCTTTGCGTCCATCCTGTATTTGAGCTGCCGCGTATTTTTGTTTATCTCGACAAACTCTTTCTGCAGCCCAGCATGCGCGATCATTATACGTTTATTTGGGGTCATTTCTTTTGCGTCGTAAACAAGCTGGGATAGCGGAATCCATTCAGATGGCCTACATGTGCTCCTTTCTATGCGGTGTTTTTCATCCATGATTAGATAATAGAAGGATTCGTTCACTAGCTTGTAGAATTTCGCCAGTTTCTCTAGGACTTCGAGGCTTAGGGGGGTGCTTACTCCCATCTTCATCAACCATCTGTGAAGAGCCTCTGTGAGGAGGAGCGCGTAAACAGCCTCGGGATCGAGTTCTAGGGTTCTCTCCACACATGTGTTACTTACACTTACGCGTTCACACCATAGTTTGAAAGCCGTGTCAAGGATCTGGACAGGAGAATGGTTGCTAGATTCGAGAACTATCTCGCATAGGGCTAGGGGCAGAGGGTAGTATATAGTTGAGAGTGGTAGTCGTACTGTGTCCCAGTATTCATTGTTAAGTTTGTCTATCTCCGCCTTAAGGCTATCCCCCTTCACTCTCTGCCTTAATAGTTTACGGGCTAGCTGGTGTGGTACCAGTATAGTCTTGATCCTATCCTTGGTTACTAGGTTGAGGTTTAGCTCAGCTATGCCGCTTGTTTGGGCTAATGGGTCACTATTGTAGACACGAAGCTCAACCCCGTTTTCCAAGCTTTTCTCAAACTCTCCGTGGGCTGCTAGGATCAGGCTAGCCAGTTCACCTGCAAGCTTCAATGTAACTGCGGGCATAAAGTTAACCCCATGTGTCAGGTCTAGGACGATCCTGCTATATGCATTCTCGATGCATAGTTTTCCAAGCCTGTAGAGTGCTGCCGCCTCAAAGTCCGACGGAGAACCTATGAACTTCCACCTACCTCCAGGGCTGCCTATGGCTGGGCATATGATGACAATGGGGGTACGGGAGATGCCTAAACACTTGACAAATTGCTTGACGAAGCGCTCCAGAGAGGTCAATAGTTCGCTGTACTGCTTCGATGCGGCCTCTCTGATCGTGTTACGAAACATGTCGTAGCATGTATAGCATTTGCCTTCAATTGGGCGTCCGTTATATTCGTCGACTAAGCTATCTAGAGCTAGAATTGCTACATCAGCATCATTAAAATAGTCTGCGACCATGCCTAAGCTTGTACATGACCTCTTCTTAGCCTGGTCTAGGACATAGTCTGCATCTTCCCAAGTGGCCGGCCGACCCCAGGGAGCCACAATCAACGTCCCGCCCATTGCTTATCTAATCACTTGGGGCAGCAAATATTATAAAATTTTTATCATCCAGGTTAGCCCAGTATTGGGCTGCTGGCTCTGATTAGAACAGGCCGCCTATAATTTATAGAGCCGGTTAGCGTATAAGTGACTTGAAGGCTCACACGTATTCATCCTGTAGAGTGACAAAAATTTCCCTGATAAGGCCGCTAGCATACCATGCATGCTTAGGTTAGATGGTGGAACATCCTTTACACCATTGTATTCCTGTCCCTTTAGGTGAGATCGTTTATGCGTGTTTGTGGGTTCTTAACTATTCGCATAATGCTCTTGCCCCTTCATCCCGACTACATCTTAGCGGGGGGTTTAAGAAGAGATGCGTGAAAAGAGTAAGAAATTAAGAGTAGAGATTGTTTAAAAGATTAAAAGGGTCTTCCCTAAAGGCCAGAGCTTTAAGGATGTTATTTTTCGGATAATCTTCTCTTTGTAAGACGACTCCTAACGACATGCATATTATTCGCCGAAGCCTCGCCGCACAGACGACAAAACGATATCAGTATGTGGGATCTCTTTCGTTGCAACGAGACATGAAGTAATATGTTAATCCCGTAGCGTCACTCGAGACTCTCAATTCCCTTTTTGGGATTTCTTTTGTTGCAACCGAGCCTTTCTCGGCTCTTTATCGGGGAATCGGGGGGTAATACAGCGGCCTACTCCGCGGACCCCGCGCCTGCAACAAGCCTTAAAAAGATAAGCAGAATATAAAGATTTAGGCGCGTTTACATACCCAATAATGCCCCATCAAATGCATTTCGAGCGTCCGACCCTGGCAGGTGGTAGGCGCTCCTCCTTGAGCATCTCCTCAACATGTCTTATAACACGTCTCATGTGTCTCTTCATCCCCTGCGTGAAGACAACTTCCAAAACCCTCTCCTCAGGCACATAGTAAAGGTATCCACGCCTGACCACGGTGTTGAACTTATCCTCTAGCAGCAAAGCATATGCCGCAAGCTGGATCTTATGGTTGAGCCACGGCCTCCCATTCAGTGACCGCGTCTGTTTATAGTCGACCTGCACGAACTCATTCCTCAACACTAACACACAATCTAAAACTCCATCCTCCTCGAATTAGGTCACTGCCTGTCCTACTGCCACGATACCGGCAAGTTGGAGGGCTGGAGCCCGGGTGGCGGCCATTCGATGTAGCCTGCTAAACTACTTTACAGTGATGGGGTCTACTTTAGAAGCCTCGAGCAGCTTACACCGCTCGCAAGATACTTACCAGCCGCTATCCTTAAAGACCTAGCCGTCCCCTTACCTAGTTGGTACTTGAAGAAAGACCAAGAAACTATATTTGGACTCCCACTACTGAAGCTGATGAGGAGGGAATATTCGGTTGAGTGCGGACTCTATTGAAGACGTGAGCGGCGCGTTGGAGCGGTTCCTCTCAAAGCCGAGCAGGAGGCTGCATGCGGGGGCCCATCCTATCGCTGATAACCGTGCAGCACACAAAAGACGAGATTGGAAAACTTCGAGGAATGTCCGGAGACCTAGCGTGTAGACCTGCTGGGTCTTCTCCGCCTTGACCGGTGGGGTGTCCTCGTAGGTTAGGCTTAAATCTTGGGCTGAGCACCTAGTCTCGCCCACCCACATGCGCCCTCAAGAAGAGTGCGGGTGGGCTCGATTAGTATAGTGGGCCTGGGTAGTATAGCCAGGTCTAGTATCGGCGGCTGTCGCCCGCCGGACCCGGGTTCAAATCCCGGCCCAGGCGCTGCGTGGAAAAGTGTTTGGCATGGACGAGGTGCTAGCCGTCTTTAGGCTGTGCGTGGGGGGCTGTTTTCATTGAGGCCTGTGCTTGCTTAGCGTTGATGACGCATTCTCCGGGAAAATATTTGAGGGAGGGGGTCCTTACTCTTGTTGGGCCGGGGTCCCATAGTGGCTATTGGGGCGGCCTCGAGATCTGGCTGATGCTCTGGCCGGATGGGATAGCCGCTGCCCCCAAGGGGGGCGCGAGGGTTCGAATCCCTCCCCCGGCGCGCATCATGATGCCTCTTTAGCCGGGAGGCCTTTAGCTTTCTGGCGCTTGGCTGAAGCGGCTCTCCTTATCTCGCTGGCGACTCGTCTACACGCCTCGCGGACCTTGGGCGACATCTCGGAGCCCGGCTCGAAGCAGTCTCCCTCTATCCCATAGATCGTTATCTTGGGGGGGAGCACTCCTAAAGCCTCGGCGAGCTCAAGGACCTCGTTCAGGGGCATCGTGTGGGAAGACCTCCAGCCCCCCTGAGAGGAGAGTCTTCGAAGATCCCTAAGCCTATGGATCCTGCCGACCTTCGTGACGCGTTCCACCGCGTCCACTATTATCAGCTTCTCTTGCGGTGTCATGATCGTGTGGAGTGCCTCGGCGGCCGAGTGCGCCTTGACTACGCGTATGTTGGGTGTTCCCGTGAGTAGATCCGCGACTAGGTGGCCGGCTCCGTCGTCTCCTCTCGCCGGGTTGCCTAGGCAGACGACCGTTACTCCCCGCTCCCTTCTACTCCTCCTCAATCTCCAGCCTGAGGAAGTGGGTTGCACATGAGATGCATGGGTCGTAGTTCCTTATGGCCTGCTCGAACCTCCAGGTAGCCCTCTCCCTAGGGAGTCTGATGAGCTGTGGGGCGATGGCCCTGAGGTCCTCCTCAATCCTCTTCTGGTTCTGCGCCGTTGGAGGCACTATTTTGGCTGACAGCACTCTACCATCGTCAGAGACTTCGTACCTGTGGTAGAGTATTCCCCTCGGGGCCTCGGTGCAGCCGGAGCCCCTGCCGGCCCTCACCTTTAACTCCACCCTCGGCCTCTCCGGCTCCTTATACTCGTCGATGATCCTCAGGGCCTCCTCAAAGGCGTAGAGCGTCTCGGCTACCCGAGCTATTATGCTCTTGAAGGGGTTTCGGCAGGGCGTCGAGAATCCTATGTCGGCCAGGGCCTCCCTTGTCTCGTCTGCGAGCTTGTCGCGGTTAAGGTTGATGCGTGAGAGTGGGCCGACCATGTAGGATCCGCGCCCCTTGATACGTGAGTGGAGTGCGTTGGAGTGGGGCACCTGCTCCTCCTCGAAGTAGTCCTCGTACTCTGGGATGGATATGTCGAGCCCCTTGTTGGAGACTATGCGGCCCTCGTTCATCGGATACTCTTTTGGGTGGCTTAGGGCCACGAACTCGTAGTCCTGCTCAAAACTCGGGAAGTTAAGCTCCGCGACCCAAGAGAGCAAAGTCTTGGTAAGCGCCTTCCCCTCCTTCAGCTCCGGCTTCAATGCCTCTAGCCTCCTCTTCGTGGGCACCTTGTAGAAGCCTCCGACGCAGACAGAGACTGGGTGGACCTCCCTCCCGCCCATCAGTGCCACTAGGTCGTTCCCGATCTTCTTCACGCGCAGGGCGGTCTTCACTATCTCGGGATGGTCCTTAGCCATCCTTATGGCGTCGGCGTATCCGAGGAAGTCGGGGGCGTGGAGGAGGAAGGCGTGGAGTATGTGGCTCTCTATCCACTCGCCGCAGTAGATCAGCCGCCTGAGCTCTCTTAGCGGCCCCTCGACCCTTACGCCGAATATGCTCTCCAAGGCGTGGACCGAGCTCATCTGGTAGGCTACTGGGCAGATCCCGCAGATGCGCGCGGTTATGTCCGGAACATCATAATACATCCGGCCCACGAGCAGTGCCTCGAATAGTCGCGGAGGTTCGAAGATCCTGAACTTGACGTCCACCACCTCGCCGTCCCGCACCTTCACGTAGAGGGCTCCCTCGCCCTCGACCCTCGCGAGGTAATCCACGCGATACTCCTTCTCCCTAGCCGACAAGCTTCTCCTCCACCTCCCTGAAGCCCGGGGCCCAGGCATTAAACAATCTAAACATGTTGACAGCCTCCTCCTTCCTCACTCCGAGATTTGTGAAGCGCTTGGCGAGTGAAGACGTGTTGGGGCTCTCCTTTGGACCATAACAACCGTAGCATCCGCGCCCGTATTCCGGGCAGATGGCGCCGCAGCCCGCCTGCGTCACTGGGCCTAGGCACGGGACCCCCTGGCTAACCATTATGCAGACGGTACCGTTGAGTTTGCACTGGACGCATACGCTGTAGTTAGGTATGTTGGGTGCTCGGCCCGCTAGGAGCGCGGACATGACCTCGAGGAGCTGGTACTTGTTGATCGGGCATCCACGCAGCTCGAAGTCAACCTTGACGTGCTCGGAGATTGGTGTGGACTTGTCGAGCGTCTCTATGTACTCGGGCTTGGCGTAGACGTACTTCATGAACTCTGCAGACCCCTTCCAGTTCCTCAGGGCCTGAATACCGCCGGCGGTGGCGCAGGCGCCTATGGCTATCAGATATCTGCACTGGGCCCTGATCTCTCTAATCAGCTCCGCCTCGTGGGGTGTCGTAACGCTCCCCTCCACGAGCCCGACGTCGTACGGGCCCTTGACCACGGCGCGGGACGCCTCGAGGAAGTAGGCTATCTCGAACTTCTCGCCTATCGCGAGAAGCTCCTCCTCAAGGTCTAGTATGCTTAGCTGGCACCCATCGCAGGATGCGAACTTGAAGACAGCGATCTTAGGCCTGGGCGCGGCCATCAGACCTCCCTCCTCCCGAAGAAGCTCCCTATCTCGCTGAACCTGAAGACGGGCCCGTCTTTACAGACGAAGTATGGGCCGAACTGGCAGTGCCCGCAGAGCCCGACCCCACACTTCATGTTCCTCTCCATCGAGATGAAGATCTGGTCCTCTGGTAGACCTTGGTTCTTGAGCTCCGCGACGGTGAACTTCATCATTATCTCGGGTCCGCAGACCAGAGCTATTGTGTTGGCTGGGTCGAGTCTGATGTGTCTGAAGAGGGTTGTTACGACGCCGATGTATCCCCTCCACCTCTCGTCGCCCTTATCAACAGTTACGAGGAACTGTGTGTCCAGCCGGCCCCTCCACCTCTCTATCTCGTGCTTGTAGAGGAGGTCTGGTGGGGTTCGGGCGCCGTACAGGACGTAGAACTTTCCATACTTCTCGCGATTCTGCACTATATGGTATATGGCTGGCCGGAGGGGGGCCAGACCAATCCCTCCCGCAACGATCGCGACGTCCTTGCCCTCAGCCTCCTCAAGCGGCCAGCCTCGCCCGTAGGGTCCTCGGTACCCGATCAGCTCACCACGCCCCTTCCCCGCGAGGGCGCCCGTGACGGCGCCGACCGACCTCACCGTGTGCTCTAGGTAGCGCCTGTTGGCCGGGTCTCCGCTGATAGATATGGGGACCTCTCCGACGCCGTATGCGTATAGCATGCTGAACTGACCCGGCTTGAAGGTGGGGGGCTGGCCGTTTAGCGGTCTCATCCGGATCGTCATGGTGTCAGGCGTCTCGCGCGTCTTGGCGAAGACCCTGTACCAGGTGATGGCGAAGGGGTCGAGGGGGGCTTCGGCCCGGGCTAGTTGTTGGACCATCTACCCGCCACCCCCATAGATGTCGATAAGCCTCATCCGCGCCGCCCTGAGCCTGTCGGCCACGATTCTCACCAACTTCTGATAGACTTTGTAGCCGAACTGGGCGTCCTCCTCCATCATCCTCATGAGCTTCTCGCTGTCTAGTGAAAGGGCTAGAGTGTTCTCCACCGTCACCGCCCCTGACGCTTTCTTGTAGGGCTCGACGAGCGAGGACCAGCCCAGCACCTCTCCCGAAGAGATCGTCTCGTATCTGAACTCGCCCTTCCCAGGGATGTAGAAATAGAGCGCGACCCTGCCGTAGACTATTAGGTAGAGCCTCCTGTGGATCTCGCCCTCCTCGAAGATTCTCTGGCCCGCTGTGAATCTCACCACTTTGGTGATCCTTGCTAGCTCGCCGACCTTTTCCTCCGGGAAATCTCTGGTGAATGGGTGGTCTCTTAGAAGGGTTAGGACGTCGACTTGCTGCTCCATCAACCCCCACCTCCCTCCACGCTAGCCCTCACCCGCCCGGCCTCCACCGTTATGTCGATCCCAACGGGGCACCAGGTTATGCATCGGCCGCAACCCACGCAACCCAGGACTCCGAACTGGTCTATCCATGTCGCGAGCTTATGCGTCAGCCATTGCCTATACCTGCTGAGTATGCTAGCTCTGATGGGGCCGCCGTGTATGTAGGAGAATTCTTGGGTGAAGCAGGAGTCCCATCTCCTCCACCTCTCGGCGCCCTCCTCCGTGAGGCGTGTGACTTCTTCGACGCTTGTGCAGAAACATGTGGGGCAGACCAGGGTGCAGTTAGAGCAGGCGAGGCATCTCTCGGCAACATCCTTCCAGGCCTCGCTCTCGAGGCCCCTGTAGAGCGCCTCCTTCAGGCCCGAGACCTCGAGCCTCTTCACGAACCTCCCGAGCCCCTGCTCAAGAAGCCTCTCAGCCCCCTCAACCTCCTCGGTAGTGGCATCCCTCGCGCCGATCCTCTCGAGGAGTCTCAGCCCCGCCTCGCTCCCGACCCTCGCCACGAAGTAGTGCTGTCCGTCCAGAAGGACTTCTGTCAAGCCGACGTCGAAGCCGGATTTAGCGGCAGGCCCCGTGCCGACGGATGCGCAGAAGCAGTTGGCGCCGGGCTCGTAACAGTCCACCGCGACTATGAAGACCGAGCCGCGCCTAGATAGGTACACCCGATCGACGTAGGGCCCCTGCAGCAGCACCTTGTCCAGCACGCCTATGGCTGACAAGTCGCAGCTCCTCACACCTATGAAGGCCATCTTCTCATGGCCGTCTTGGCAGGGCGTGACCTTCCCGTCCTTCCCTATGGATAGGAGCCTCACCCTTGGGGGGTAGAGGAACCTCTTCCACGAGTGGGGCCCAACGACGTAGCCGAAGTAGGCGTCGTCGCCCCTCTGCTCGACCCTATACGAGCCAGGGGCCTGGAGGTCCCTCAGCCCGACTGGGAGATCCGCCGCCGACCAGATCTCGTCATAGATTATCGCGCCGTCCCTATGGACGGGCCCTATGACGACGTAGCCGTCTGCCCTCAGCTCCGAGATAAGACGGTCGAGATCAGAGGTAGATAAAAACCATCGTTGACCCTCACGGGTAGAGGAGTTTTCCCCCATCCGCACCGACTTGCGCGCTACTTTATTTAAATATTGACAACTTGTAGAGTAGGAGCTCATTCTACTGCATTTAAGCGCATATAGGGGTTCAGACAGGGATGCCTGCCCTGAGGAGGGCCTGCCTGAGTGCTCCGGAAAACCTCGTACTTAGCAGCCTGCCCGCCCCAGCCTTACCGACCAAACCCTCCAGCTCCTCGTCGTACGGGATTTGGCCGAGGAATCGCGCCCCCATCTCGCCCGCTGCCCCCTCCACGTCGCTTCGAGCCCCAGCGGCGGCCATGTTCTCCACGACTCCGAGCACCTCGATCCCGAGGCCCCTCAGAATCTCGATGGAGCGCCTAGACGCTGAGAGGGAGAGGGGAGAGGCTGTTGTGACGATCAGGGCCCCCCTCCGGCCGCGAAGGTATCTGGCCGCAGAGAGAAGCTCGTCACCCGTCCCAGGGGGGAGGTCTACGACTAGGTAGTCCAGCGGACCGAACGCCGTGAGCGCCACGACCTCCTTCACCACCTCCTCCTTCGCAGAACCCGAGAGGGGCAAGGGCCTACCCCGCACAAGGAGATCGATCGACATCACACTCACCCCCTCAACACGCGGCGGGACGATGCCATCGCTGGTCTCGGCCGGGGCGTCTGAGACGCCGAGGATCGCGAGGGAGGAGGGGCCGTGGAGGTCTAAATCTAGAAGCCCAGTCTTATGTCCTGAGCGTGCGAGCTGGAGCGATGTGACGGCCGCCACGAGGCTCTTGCCGACGCCTCCCTTCCCGCCTCCGACCAAGAGTATGTAGGATATCTCCCTTAGCCTACGGCCCACCAGCTCGTCCCTATAGTCTATCACAGAGTCACCACCACTACTCGCCGCCCTGCACGACCACGTCAACTATCTTGACCCCGCGCCCCGCGACTACGCGGAGATCCGGGGCACCACACCTGCGGCACCTAGCGAAAGACGATATCAGCTCGGGGACAAAGTGTATAGACTCCTTCTCCTCATCCTTCAGCCCCTCAACAGCCTCGCCGAAAGATATCTCTGCGCCACAAGAGTCGCAGCGAATCACGGCCCGCTCAACCTCCACAGAGATAGAGGCGCCTGAGAGAAGGCTATCCCTAGACAGCTCGCCGAGAAGCTCCCTAAGCATCCCAACGTCGAGCATGCTGAGCTCGCCTACCAAAACCCTAAAACTCTTAACACGCCCACCGAGAGAGCCGGCCAGCTTCGCAACAGACCCCACGATACCCGACGCAACAACATACTCATGCAAAACCAATCACCAGCCCAACAAAAGCGTGGCGCAAAGACTATAAACCAGCCTCCAAAACAACGTCTTCCGGATTAACACCAAACTCGCGCAAAGCAAAACACGCCATGCGCTTTATGCCTTTTGCGCTAAAGTGTGTCTCGACGTAAACGCCAGAGACCATCTTAGGCTGTTTAAAATCGTGTCCCGCTGGATGTTTAGGTCTAGTGTGAGCTAAGTAGCGTTTGGTCGAGCGCGGAGTTCTGAGGGGTAGCTGCCGCTCAGTCATCCTCCCCGTCCTGATCAGCCAACCCACCACTGATACGAGCAGCTCGTTCCACTTTTTTACACAATATCTCTGGCCGTCGGGGAAGATGGCTGTGAAGGGTGGCTTAAACTTCGAGGGCGACGCCCTAGCCAGCGTTACGTGAAGAGTGGGCGGCCTCGGCGACTCCTGCCGCTCCGCCACTCCTCTAACGATCACAAAAGACTTTCTCAAAACCTCCATGGGAGGGTCCTCGAGAATATCCCAACGCGTCACCAGCTTCTCCTGGAGGGGCTTGGGCGCTAACGTGTTGTAGACCTCCCACTGCACGCCGTCTGTCGCCACGAAATATCCCACTCCCTCGCTGACGCAGTACGAGACGTATTGCGCGGGGTCCTCCTGCCGCCCGTAAGGCTTTGCGCCGACGAATATCAAAGGTCTCCCATCCTTCTCTAGCAGGGCGTAGTCGGGCCTCCCGCTCTGCGTGGGAAACTCGGGCCTAACCTGTGCAGGGTCCTCCGTGTTCCAGCCCAAGAGCCTCAGGAAGGGCTCGATAAGTGACACTCTAGTCGCGGCCTCGCTCCGCCTAAAAACGTCAGCGTACTTCCTAGCCCTCTCCGCCAACTCCTCCACACGCCGCGTCAAGTCATCGATGGACACGAGTTTAAAAAGCGCAAAAGAATATAATTCTTTATTGTAGGGCCAGGTACACCTACTCTGCCGGCCTCCGCACTGAGTTAGAGAAGCCCTTCCTTCACCCGACTAACACAAATGGACTGGGATGCTCGCCGCTTAGCCCTCGTCTTTCTGGGGGTTGTATCTCGCGAAGAGCGCTGCGAGGCTCTGCCTGCTGAAGCCCCTCCTCAAAAGCTCCGCCTCGATCTCGTTTACGAACTCTCGCCCGAGGCCCCGCGGCAGCGACACGA
>Ga0197143_1000286_pt1 | contig 59319 bp, 62 predicted proteins | sample GBS70_MetaG_FD_148603 | JGI IMG/M metagenome (GOLD analysis project Ga0197143, IMG submission 148603) | Sediment microbial communities from Great Boiling Springs, Gerlach, Nevada, United States - GBS 70_MetaG | ecosystem: Environmental > Aquatic > Thermal springs > Hot (42-90C) > Sediment... | reverse complement strand
CGCGTTCCTCGCAGGGCTGACGCCGAACCAGATTTTCTGGGGCTGGGTGTACGGCGCATGGTATCACCAGTTGCGCGTGCTGCTGGCGGCGTTTGGGGGCGGGCTGCTGGGATGGACGCTCGGCTTTTTACGGGTGGGCGCAGGAGCATGGGGGATTGGGTGGCTCCAATGGCTCATCTTCGGGGCGAGTTTCGGGTTGGCGACGCAGATCACATACTTAGCGCTGTGGTCGTGTGCGTGGCTGATTGCCGCGCCTGCCGCCATACGCGACCAGTTGACCCATCCTGCGGGCAGCGCGCCTGTGCTGACCCCGCGCGCGACGCTGCAGGCGAGTGTCTACAGCCTGCTGGCATGCTGTGCGCCGCTCGCGCCGTTCCTGCTGATTGGGCTGCCGATTTACGCCTCGCAAAGCACGCTCGCGCTGCACCGCATGGCGCGTGCACCTGGGGAACTTCCACGCCGATGTGGAACATCTTAATTAAGAGGTGGCTTGACAATGCTACGGCGAGACCTATCGTTGCAGGCACTGTTTGGGGAACTGGTGGAGCGGGCATTTGCGCTCTCGTTGCGCTGGGACGATCGGCAGGTGATGCGCTATCTTACGAACCTGCTGACCGAGTTCGCGCACATGGACAACCTTTATCGGCTGCGCGATTTGAACGGTCGCCCGCTGCAGGAGGTTGCTGAGATGCTCTACTATGCCGATGTGCGGCTGGGCGCGCAGTCGTTCTATCAGGAGCGCGAGGTGCATCGGCACATCGGCGACTTCACGCTGTTCTGGACGGGCGTCTACCCCGAAGCGCTGCCCAAACTGCGCGCCTCCCTGCGCAAAGACCACCTCATCGACTATGTGAAGCAGGGCAAGGAGTCGTATCGGCTGGTGTCGCTGTTCGACATCGGCGAGTGGCGCGAGGAAGCCCCGATGTTCCGACGCCTCTCCGAGAACTTCGAGGTGGCGATGCAGGGCTTGTACGCTGTGCGCCAAATGTGGGAACAGATGGCACGCGAGAGCTTCGCGCAGTTCCGCAGACAAGTGGAAGGGTGGTAAAAAAATAAGCGACGCTGTCGAAAGGAGGATCAAAGCCCAGCGCCGCTGACATCTATCCAATTCGCCCTGTGGAACGCCCTTTCAGGGCATTCCACCCTATTAAGACTCCAAACCCCGCCAAAAGCGGACATCGAATTCGGCAATTTTGGGGAATTTCGGGGCAAACGAGTCCTAACAGGCACTCTACTTGCTTGTGAGGTATAATCGCCGTCGCTTGGCTATCTGACCAGCCCTTGCAGGGAGTATAGCCTATGCGCACCGACTACATTTCGCAAGTGTTGCGTCTGTTGCAGGAGACCTACGCGCGTCAGCAGGAGACACTGCAGATGGCGGCGACTTGGATTGCCGACGCGCTGGCAAGTGATGGGGTGCTGTATGTGTTCGGCGCGTCGCATGCGGGCATCATCACCGAGGAACTCACCTATCGTGCGGGCGGGCTGGTTCCTGTCAGCCCCATCTTCATTCCGGGCTTGACCTGCGATGTGCGCCCGCTGCCACTCACTTCCGTGTTGGAGCGCATCGACGGCTACGCGCTTGCCGCGGTGAAGCATATCCCGATTAGCCCCAGCGATGTTGTGCTGGTGCATTCGGTGTCAGGGCGCAACGCCGCGCCCGTGGAGGTTGCCCTCTATGCCAAGCAGCAGGGTGCGAAGGTGATTGCACTTACTGCGCTGGATTACTCGCAGTCGGTGTCGCCGCGCTCCAGCACGGGTTATCGGCTGTTCGAGGTCGCCGACTTGGTGATTGACAACGGGGCGCCGCGCGGGGACGCGATTGTGCAGCTACCTGGCTTCCCCCAGCCGATTGCGCCCGTCTCCACTGTGTTGGGCGCGGCTTTGGTGAACGCGGTGGTTGCCGAAGCATGTGCGATTCTGCTGGAACGCGGCATCACACCGCCCGTCTTTATGTCGGCGAACCTTGACGGCGGCGATGCGCATAATGCCAAACTGATGGAGCGCTATCGGGGGCGCGTGCTGTATCTGTGATCAGGAACCAGACGCCTGACCGCCCTTCTCACTTAGCAGTTGCTTGCGCAGCTGCAGGGATGGCTCGTGTCCAGGTTTGAGGGCGAGCGCCTTTTCCAGTTCGACGAGCGCGTCGTCTTTGCGCCCCAGTTTGGCATACACGGCAGCGAGGTGATAGCGCAGGTCAGGCGTGTCGGGTGCTATCTGCACCGCCAGACGCAACGCGCGCAACGCCTCTTCGTACCGCCCCAGTTTGTAGAGGACCCAGCCGTGCGTGTCGTGATACGCACCGACATTCGATTTGATGGCAATCGCCCGTCGCACGAGGCGCAGCGCCTTCTCCAGCTCGCGCCCATCTTCCGCCAGGGCGTAAGCGTAGTCGTTCATCGCCAAATGGTTCTGCGGGTCTAACTGCAGGGCTTTTTCGAACCACTGAGCGTACTCGTTGCGCTTGCCCGCGAGGAACGCAAGCGTACCCAGCACCTGATAGTAGCCCGCGCGGTCAATCTGCGTAGGGATCTCTTTCGCACGCGGCTCGTACTGCACCAAAAATGCATACGCCTGAGCAGCAGGGCGTTCAGGGCGCGTCATGTAGGCACGGTACACCTCTTGCAGTGCGACAGTGAAGTGGGGCGACTGGTCTACATATTGTTTGAACAGCGTTGCTGCGCCGTCGTAGTCGCGCGCCTCCAGTTTCTGTATGCCTTGCTTCAGCAGGCTCTCTTGGGGCTTTGATTGCTGTGTGCGCCCGCAGCCTGCCAACGCCAACCCAAGCACAAGCACCCACGCGACGAATCGCATCCCTTAATATTATGGCAGGTAAAGTCGCCAAAAGCGCTTGTCTTTCGCACGGGTAGGGTATCGGGGTATAATCGGACGCTATGCGCAAGCATCGCCGAAAGCCGTTCCGACGCTATTTCACAGTTGCTGAAGCGAATGCGTTGCTGCCCGAACTCAGCGTCAAATTGCTGCGTCTGCAGGCGATGTTCCAACGCCTTCGCGAGGAGTACGAAGAGAAGGAGAACGAGCTTTTCCAGCGCGCCCAAAGCAACGGTAAGCTCCCTGAGTGGGAACCTTCCACCATCGCTCCTGAAATCCACAAGGCGGTCGACGAACTGCATCAGATGGGCGTGCTGCTGCGCGATATTGAGCAAGGTATTGTTGACTTCCCGCATTTACGCGAGGGGCGTGAGGTGCTACTCTGTTGGCGGTTGGGAGAGAAGCGGGTGGAGTATTACCACGAGCTGGACGCGAGCTTTCGCGAGCGCAAACCGCTCTGGGAGGATGAGTGATGCTATGTGTGTGCGCGCCGGGGCGCGTGAACCTCATCGGCGAGCATACCGACTACAACGACGGCTATGTGCTGCCGGTGGCGATTAGCCTCGAAACGCGGGTGTACGCCCAGCCACGCACGGACCCCCTGTGCTACATCTACTCCGATGCGCTGGACGAGCAGCACACACTGAACCTTGCCGAGATACCGCCGCCTGAGCTGTTGCCCGACGGTTTTATTCGCTATGTCGCGGGCGTGGCGGCGATGCTACAGCAGCATACGGGGCGCATACTCACGGGCGTGAACGCGACGATTTGCGGTCGGTTGCCGCTGGGCGCTGGGCTAAGTTCGTCTGCAGCGCTGGAGGCGGCGTTTGCTGTGCTGTGGGACGCGCTGGATAACCTGCGCCTTGAGCGGCTTACCCTGGCACGCTTGTGTCAGCAGGCGGAGCATCGCTATGCAGGCGTCCACTGTGGGCTAATGGATCAGGCGGCGAGCCTGCTGTGTCAGGCGGGGCACGCGCTGTTTTTGGACACACGCACGCATGCAACGCAACATGTGCCCATTCCATCCGACTGGGCAATTGTGGTCGCCGACACGGGCAAGCCACGCGCGCTCGCGGAATCGGAATACAACCAGCGTCGGGCACAGTGCGAGCAGGCAACGATCGCGCTGCAGGGCGTGCTGGGCGATGCAGTCGTTGCGCTGCGCGATGTTAGCCCCGAACAGGGCGCGCTGTATCTGCCGCTGTTGGAGGAGCCTATGCGTCGGCGGGCGCGCCATGTGATAGGCGAGAACGCGCGGGTGCTGGCGTTTCTGACTGCGCTACGCCGTGGCGACGCGGCGCAAGTGCGTGCGTTGATGCTGGCGTCGCACGCCTCGTTGCGCGACGACTACGAGGTCAGCTGTGCCGAGCTGGACGCAATGGTGGAGGCGTGCCTGCAGGCTGGGGCTATTGGCGCGCGGATGACAGGCGCGGGCTTTGGCGGCGCGTGCGTCGCACTGGTTGAACGCGCCCGACTGGAGGGCTTTTTGGCAGATGTCGAGCGGCTATATCGCGCCCGCGCTACATACGAACCGCGTTTTTATGCGTGTGACGCTGTAGATGGGGCGAGCGTTTGCGGGGGTTAGGCTAACCCGCGGTCAGCGCATGCGCAATTGCGCCCGCCAGTCGTGCGTTCGCTTCGAGCAGCGCGTGGTTGACGGCAAGCGTGCGTCCTTCGCTGAGTTCCGCCAGGCGCGCCAGCAGCCATGGTGTGGTTGCCGCGCCTGCGATCCCTGCTGCCGCACACTCGGCTATCGCCTGCTGTAGCAGCGCATCCAACTCGTTAGGCGCGAGCGCGTACTCTTGTGGCGGGGGCTGCACAACCAGCATGGCGGTTCCTAACGCGCAGTGCGCCCGCCACATGTCCACCAGCGCGTCCACATCGTGCGCCACCGCGTCTACGCGCAGTCCTGTGTGCACCGTGTAGAAGCCGGGCAGTTCGTCTGTACCGTAGCCGACGATGGGGATGCCATGCGTCTCCAGCCACTCGCGCGTGGCAGGCAAGTCCAGAATTGCTTTTGCGCCAGAGCAGACGATGAGCATTGGCGTGCGTGCTAATGTGGGCAGGTCGCCGCTGATATCGCGCCCGTCGCGATGCACGCCGCCGATGCCGCCCGTCGCCATGACGGCAATCCCTGCTTGATGCGCCAAGTGTATTGTCGCGGCGACGGTTGTACCGCCTGTGAGGCGCATCGCGCGGGCAATCCCCAAGTTGTGGAGGGCGATCTTGGACGGCGCAGGGTACTCCGCCAGCCACTCCAGCTCCGTGTCGCTTAGCCCGACGCAGGGAGTTCCGTGCAGCACGGCGACGATGCGCGGTATTGCGCCTGCCTCGCGCACGGCAAGTTGCATTGCGCGTGCAGCAGCCAGGTTATGCGGGCGGGGCAACCCGTGCGTAATCACCGCCGATTCCAGCGCGACCTGCGCTTGTGTGCGGATTTCCATCGCGTGGAGGATACCTGATACCGACCGCACGACCAAGCGACTGGCTTATTGTCTCACCAGCGGCGCAATTGCGTCCATCACTTCGTCGACGGTAATCCACTGCAGGCACTCCTTGCGGATGCAGCGATTGGGTGGGCAGGCGGTGCAGAGGGGTCGCTTATACAAGGCGCGGGCGCGCTGTCCGTAGGGTCCCGTGCGGTCGGGGCTGGTCGGTCCGTACAGCGACACGACGGGCACGCGGAACGCCGCCGCGATGTGCGCTGTGCCCGTGTCGCCGCACACATGCACCGCCGACCGCTGCACGACCGCCATCGCCTCTTTCAGGCTCGTGCGCCCGATGAGACTGCGCAGCGGATGCCGCTTGAGACGCGCGAGTTGCTCCTCCAGCGGCTTGTCGCTTGGTCCCCCGACGAACACCACGGGGATGCCCCATTCCGCCTCAATACGGTCGGACAACTCGGCGAAGTGTTCGATGCGCCAGCGTTTCCACGGTCTGCCTGCGGAGGGGTTCATGCTGATGAGTGGCTGGTCTTCTACGCCGAGTTGCGCGAGTTTGCAGGCGACCTGCTGACGCGCCGCGTCGGGCACATACAGCGGGAACTCCACAGGCGGTTCAGGCGCGTGGGCGTCGTCGGGCACAATGTAGAGGTCGGGGAACTCGCAGGGCGCACCCAGCCACCGCGCTGCGTCCAGATACTGCTGCACCACATGGCGGTCGGGGCGGTCAGGGATGGGGATGCGCCGCAGCAGCAGCGGGGTCAGTTCGCGCATGCGGTGCGCCCCGTAGCGGATGGGCACGCCCCCCAGCACGCCCCATATCGCACTCTTTAGCAGCCCCTGCAAGTCCAGCGCGACCTGATACCGCTCCGCACGCAACTCCCGCGTCAGGCGAAGCACAGTCTGCCACGCCGCGCGCCCGAACGGACGCTCCCGAAGCACGCGATGCGGGATGATGTGCAGCCGATCGATGCGTGGCGAGTCGGCAAGCACCCCCGCGTGGCGGTCTTCCGCAATCCAGCCGATGCGCAGGTGCGGGAACGCCCGTTTCAACGCTGCCGCCACAGGCGACGCATGCACCAAATCCCCCATAGAGGAGACCTTGAGGATCAGCAGTCGCTCGATGCGGTTGAGGTCTACGGGCGACATGGGGCGACTCCGACGACGGCGAGGAAGTTGCGCAGGATTTGCAAGCCTATGTCGCTGCTCTTTTCGGGGTGGAACTGCACGGCGTAGAGGTTGCCGATGCCGATAGCGCACGCGAAGCGCACCCCGTAGTCGCAGTAGGCGGTAATCAGGCGCTCGTCGGCGGGCACGGGATAGTACGAATGCACGAAGTAGACATACGAACCGTCGGGCACGCCCCGCCATAGGGGGCAGTCGGGCTGCGCGATGCGCAGGCGGCTCCAGCCCATGTGCGGGATGCGCAGCGGGAAGTTGGGCGTCTCCGCGAAGCCGACCACGCGCCCTTTCAGGATGCCCAGCCCCGCTACCCCAGGCGACTCTGAACTGCTTTCAAACAGCAGTTGCAGCCCCAAGCAGATGCCCAGAAACGGCTTGCCCGCTTCTATCGTGCGTTGCAGGGCGGGGGTCAGTCCCGCGTCGTTGAGGCGTTGCATCGCCGCGCCGAACGCGCCCACACCAGGCAACACGACGGCGTCTGCCGCGTGCAAATCGGCGGGGTCGCTGGTAATCTGTGTCGTCGCGCCGAGATACTCCAACGCCTTCTGCACGCTGCGCAGGTTGCCCATCCCGTAGTTGACGATGGCAATCATAGTCCGCTCGGTGGTTCCGTGCCCTCGATGTAGCCTTTGGTGGAGGGGGTTCCCGTTTGGCGCGGGTGGAAGCGCGTCGCCATCTCCAGCGCTTTGGCGAACGCCTTGAACAGCGCCTCAATCGCGTGGTGGTCGTTGCCACTTTGCAGCAGGCGCAAGTGCAGCGTCGCGTGCGCGTGGCTGGCGAAGGCACGGAAAAACTCCGCCACCAACTCGGTCGGCATCTGCCCGACACGCTCGCGCTGGAACTGCGCCTCGAACGCCAGCAGCGGTCGCCCGCTGAAATCGATGGCGCACATCGCCAGCGACTCGTCCATCGGCACAATCGCCCAGCCGTAGCGGTTAATCCCGCGCATGTCGCCCAACGCCTGCTGCACCGCCTTGCCCAAGCAGATGCCGACATCCTCCACCGTGTGGTGTTCGTCGACTTCCAAGTCGCCTGTTGCGCTCACCACGAGGTCTATCACCCCGTGGCGGGCGACTTGGGTCAGCATGTGGTCAAAAAAGCCGATGCCTGTGCTGATTTGCGCGTTGCCTGTGCCGTCGAGGTCAACGGACACATAGACGCGCGTCTCGCTCGTCTCGCGCTCGTACATGCCGAATCGGGAACCAGGGTTAGGCGTTCGCATCGTTTTCCTCGTGTAATCGGATATGGACGGCGGCGGCATGCGCTTCGAAGCCCTCCTCGTCGGCGAGGGCGAGGATGTCGGGCGCGAGGTGGCGCAGCGCGTCGCGACTGAGGGCAATCACGCTGCTGCGCTTGAGGAAGGTCTCCACCGACACGGGCGATTCGAACCGTGCGGCGCGCCCTGTAGGCAGTGTGTGGCTGGGTCCCGCAAGGTAGTCGCCTGCCGACTGCGGTGTGTCGCTCCCCAGCAGGATGCAGCCTGCGTTGCGCACATGGCTCAGCCAGTGCATCGGGTGCTGCACCATCAGCGTCAGGTGTTCGGGCGCGGCGAGGTTCGCCAGTTCGAACGCTTCGGGCAGGCTGCGCGTCAGCACAGCGAGGCTGCGGGCAAGCGACTCGCGCAAGATTGCCCGTCGCGCCCGCTGGGGCAGTTGCGCCTCCAGCGCGGCAAGCGTGCCCTGCAGCACCTGCTCGCTCGGCGTGAACAGGTAGCCGACCGACTCCGCGCCATGCTCCAGTTGGGTCAGCATGTCGGCGGCGATGTAGGCGGGGTTCGCGCTCCCATCGGCGATGATGGCGACCTCGCTCGGTCCTGCCCACATGTCCACGCCGACGATGCCCCACAGCAACCGCTTCGCCAGCGCGACATAGAGGTTGCCTGGTCCGACAATCTTCTCAACGGCGGGGATGGTCTCGGTGCCGTAAGCCATCGCGGCGACGGCTTGTGCGCCACCGACCTTGAACACGCGCTGCACGCCCGACTCGCGCGCAGCGACCAGCACGGAGGCGGGTATGCTCCCGTCCTGTTGCGGCGGGGTGCAGAGGATAATCTCGTCCACGCCTGCGACGCGGGCGGGCACGGCGTTCATAATCACCGTGCTGGGATAGCGGGCGCGTCCGCCAGGGGCGTAGACGCCGACGCGCTCCAACGGGCGCACCAGTTGCCCCAGCCAGCCGCCGTGCGCCTCCAGCATGTGCCACGAGTGCGGGCGCATCTGTTTGTGGAAGCGGCGCACCCGCGCCACCGCGTGCCGAATCGCTGTCAGCGTCGCCTCGCCCAGTTGCCGATACGCCGCCTCGAACTCCGCTTCAGAGACCTCCAGCGTCTCAAGGGTGGGGCAGTCCCACTGGCGCGTGAACTCCAGCAGGGCACGGTCGCCTTCCGTGCGCACGCGCTCGCAAATCGCGCGCACTTGCGCCTCCATCTCTGGGGTGGGCTGCGGCGCACCATGCTGCAGGCGCACCCGAATCTGCTCGGTGGGCGTCGCCCGCGCGTCCAAAACCGTCAGCATCGCGCCGAGAGTATACCTTGCAAATGCCCCTCTCCCACCGCGCGGGAGAGGGGCAAGAGGTGAAGGCAAAAAGTGCGGGGTTAGCCGCGCTTCATGCGAAGCGCCTCCTCATAGCGACGGTTCACGACCTCCCAGTCAATCGCCTGGAGGAACGCATCGATGTAGCGGGCGCGTGCCGTCTGGAAGTCCAGGAAGTAGGCGTGCTCGTAAACATCCATCGCCAGTAGCACGGTGTTGTGCCACACGGGGAAGGTGTTCTGCGCGTCACCGATGTAGTTGAACAGGATGCCTTCGTCGTGGTCATAGGCGAGCCAGACCCAGCCGCGTCCGCCCATACCCGTCGCCTTGAAGTCCTCCGCCCACCGCTCGAACGAGCCAAAGGACTTCGCCAGCGCGGCACGCAACTCGCTGCTCGGCTCGGAACCGCCGCCACCGATGTTCTCGAAATACAGCTCGTGGTTTTTGACGCCACCAATGGCAAAGGTGTAGTCGACCTTCAGCGAGCGAATGAGGCTATAAGTCTGATTGCCCTTTGCGAAGTCGTCGGAAGTCAGTTGTGCCAACGCGCGACGAATCTCGTTCGTCTTGTTCACATACCCCTGATAGAGTTTGTAGTGTTCCTCGTGCGTCTTCCGCGAGATGCCGAATTTTTCAGTCTGGAACACTTTCTCGGGCAGGGGCTTCGCCACAATCTCCACAACCTGAATCTCAGCCATAGTGGATACCCTCCTGTGTGTTGGGATAGCCAGCGCGTGGGGAGCCAGCATCGCCATTGCGGTCGTCGCCGCCGCGTGCTGCAGAAACTCCCGACGCGAAAGGCGTTTCACGCTCATAGCGACGGTATTATACCTCCCCTCGCCGATTTGCGGGGCTACCGATCCATGCGGGCGACATCGGCGTAGGTCTCGCGTTCCACAATCAGCCGCGCTGTGCCCCCAGCAACGGCGACCATCGCAGGGCGCGGGTAGCGGTTGTATTGGCTGCTCATCGAGTAGGCGTATGCACCCGTGGTCAGCACCGCAATCACATCTCCCGCGTGCGTTTCGGGCAGCAGGGCGCAGTCGATGATGGGGTCGGTCTCGCAGTGCTTGCCCATAACGCGGTATGGGTGGGTGTGCGGTTCGTCGGCGCGGCTGACATGCACGGCGGTATAGCGTGCGCCGTACATCTGCGGGCGCGGGTTGTCTGACACGCCGCCGTCCACGATCAGGTACTCACGCGGCAGGTTCGGATTCTCGTGGGGAATGCGCTTGACCGCGCCGACACGGTAAAGCGTGATCCCCGCTTCGGCAATCAGCGAGCGTCCAGGCTCGACGCCAAGCGCAGGCTCTGGGTAGCCGTGCTGCTGGCACGCCTCGCGCAGCGCGCCGACCAGTGTCTCGGCGTAGGCGCGAATGCTGACGACGGGATCGTCGGGCGTGTAGCGCACGGCAAGCCCGCCACCGATGTTCAGCAACGGCGCGGTGTAGCCGTACCGCTGGCGCACCGTGTCGGCGAAGGCGACCATCGCGTGTGTTGCCGCCGCAAACGCGCCGAGATCGCTAATCTGCGACCCGATGTGGCAGTGGAACCCCAACAGTCGAAACCGTGTGTCGCTCAACACCTGCTCGACGGCGCGCTCCGCGTCGCCATTGAGCAGGTGGAAGCCGAACTTGCTGTCGCGCTGCCCCGTGCGAATCAGCGGGTGCGTGTCGGTGTCCACTTCAGGCGCAATACGCAGCAGCACGGGAACCGTGCCCGTCGCAAGGCGCGATAGCCGCGCCATCTCCTCGAAGTTATCCAGCACAATCGCGCCGACGCCTGCATCGAGTGCCATCTGCAGTTCGTCGTCGGTCTTGTAGACGCCATGCATGTGAATGCGCGCGGGCGGGAAGCCTGCCTGCAGCGCGGTGTAGAGTTCGCCCCCCGACGCGACATCGAGTCCCAGCCCTTCGTCGGCGATTATCTGGCACAGCGCACGGTTGAGCGCGGCTTTTGCGGCGTAGGCAATCTGCACATCGGGCTTGAGCGGCGCGAAGGCGTCTTTGTAGTCGCGGCAACGGGCACGCAGTGCGTCCTCGTCCAGCACATAAAGCGGCGTGCCGTAGGTTTCCACCAGTGCCAGCGCGTCGCACCCACCGATTTCCAGATGTCCCTGCGCGTTCACCCGCTGCGTGCCCAATCGCATCGGCGGGGGAGTATACCTCAGCCTACCCGCGCAGGGGCTATCCCCAACCCACGCAGTACCTGGAACGCGCCCGCACAGAAAGGCAGTAGGTCGCCCGCAGAATCGCGCTCAAACACCTGATACCCGTCGACACAGCCATCGAGATTGGATACGCTGCTGCCTTCTGCGGCGAGCCTGCGCTGGCGTTGGAGGTGGCAGACACGATCCCGCTCTCCGAACAGTGCGACATTCTGGGCTTGCATGCTGCGCGACTACACTTACCGACGCAATCCCTTCTGGAAGGAACTTCTGACCATCCCGTGGGACTAATCCTGCTGCACCCCCACTCGCTGATTGTGCTCTTCAACTTCGGCAGTGGCTGTTAGCAGGCGCAGTTGCGCGACGGGCGCGTAGGTGCGCCGATGCGCGGGGCACGCCCCATACATCCGCAGCCGCTCCAAGTGCAACGCGGTGGGGTAGCCCTTGTGCTGCGCGAAGCCGTACTGCGGATACAGGCGGTCTAACTCGCGCATGATGCGGTCGCGGGCGACCTTCGCCAGAATCGACGCGGCGGCGATGCTCTCTTCCTGCGCGTCGCCGCCCACCACCGCCTGCTGGGGCAGCGGCAGGTTGGGTATCGCGTACTTGCCGTCCACCAGCACCTGCTGCGGGGGTATGGGCAACGCGAGTACGGCGCGGCGCATCGCCAGCAGGCTCGCCTGCAGGATGTTGTAGCGTTCGATTTCGCGCGGGCTGGCAAGCCCAATCGCCCACGCGAGCGCGTGCCGCGTGATGGCGTCATATAACGCTTCGCGCTGCGCAGGGGTCAGTTGCTTGCTGTCGGCGATGCCCGTCAGCGTGTGGCGCGGGGGCAGCACCACGCACGCTGCGACCACAGGTCCCGCAATCGGTCCGCGTCCCGCCTCGTCCACGCCCGCTATCCACATCGTGCCCCCAATTTCACGGTTGCCTGCAGCGGTTCCTGCTGACGGAATCGGCAGGGGGAGTGATTGCCGTGTTTTCTGGGTGGCGTCCGCATCTGGGGCAACAGGCGTTTTTGAGCAGTCGTGCGCCTGTGCGCGTGCTGGCGTGTGGCAGGCGGTGGGGCAAAACGGAGGTCATCGCGGCGGAGATTGCCCTTACGCTGCTTGCGGGCACGGCGCGGCAGGTACTCTTGGTCGCCCCGTCGCAGGAGCAGGCGATGCTGGGGTTCGAGCGTGCGCTGGAGTTTCTGCACCGTGCAGGGGCTCGCCCGACGGTGCGGCGCACGCCTGCACCGACGCTCACGCTGGGCGACGCGCGGCTGTGGGCGCGCGCTGCCGCACGGGGCGGGATGTTCCTGCGCGGGCGCAAGGCGCACCTGATTGTTGTCGACGAGGCGGCATATGTGCCCGAAGCGGTCGTCGCCGAAGTGCTGACCCCAATGCTCGCCGACACAGGCGGACGGCTCGCGCTGATTTCTACCCCACGCGGCAAAAACTACTTCTACCGCTACTACCTGCAGGGGCAGGAGGACGGTATTCGCGTCTGGAGCATGCGCAGCCCCTCGTGGCACAACCCGCTGCTCTCACCCACCGTGCTACAGATGCAAGCCAGCATGATGACCCAGCGCCAGTATCAGATTGAGTACGGCGCGGCGTTCCTGGACGCGGAGGGGCAGGTGTTCCGCACAGAGTGGGTGGATCGCGCGCTGCTGTTGCGGTTGCCCGACGCGGGGCTGGTCGTAGCGGGGGTGGACTGGGCGCGCTATCGCGACTACACGGCGCTGGCAGTGCTACAGGGCACGCGGGACGGCGCGAAACTGCTCGCTGTGCGTCGGTGGCAGGGGCTGTCGTGGGCAGAGCAAGTGAGCGCGGTCGCAACGCAGTTGCGCCAGCACGCCCCCACGCGCATTCTCTGCGACCGCACGGGCATCGGCGACCCGCTGCTGGAGAGCCTGCAGCGCGAGTTCCCCTATGCTGAAGGCGTCGCCTTCACCCACGCCCTCAAGCAAAGCCTCATCGAAAACCTCGCGCTGATGCTGGAACAGGCGCGCCTGCAACTGCTGCCCGACCCCGAACTGCTACGCGAACTGTATCACTTCGAGGCGACGCCGACCGCGCGCGGCGTGCGCCTGGAGGGCGCGTCGGGCGTCCACGACGACTTGGTGATTGCGCTCGCGCTCGCGGCATGGGCGCTCCCCGTTGCGCCCGCAGGCGCAATCCGCACCAGCGGCGCGGCGCGGAAACCCTGATTTTTGCGAAATGTGATTCAAATCACAGACTCCACCGTAGCGCGAGGGGGTAATATTTTGCCACGCTAAACATTAGGAGGCGACTATGACTAAGCGACTGTTGTGGGCACTGCCCGTAGCACTGTTGGCAACTGCGTTCGTCGGCTACTCGGCGATGAGCCAGAAAGCCGAGGCCGAGAAGGATATCGTTGATACCGCAATCGCCGCTGGTCAGTTTAAGACCCTGGTGAAACTCGTTCAGGAGGCAGGCCTTGTCGATGCCCTGCGCGGTGAGGGTCCCTTCACCGTGTTCGCGCCGACTGATGAAGCCTTCGCGAAGTTGCCCAAGAAGCAGGTAGATGCCCTGCTCAAGGATAAGGAAGCCTTGCGACAGGTGCTACTCTACCATGTGGTTCAGGGCAAGGTTATGTCCAGTGATGTTGTTAAGCTGCGCACTGCGAAGACCTTGCAGGGTCAAAATATCAATATCCGCGTTCGAAATAATGTTGTTCAAATCAACGACGCGAAGGTCATCAAGGCAGACATTGTCTGCACCAACGGCGTGATTCATGTCATCGACAAGGTCATCCTCCCTCCCAACCGCAAGTAAACACCTCCCTTCTGCCTGCTCCCCTCTCCGCCGCCCCCCTCTCGCCCCTGAGAGGGGGGTATCTCTTTCAAGGTTAGGCGGCAAGCCTTCTCCAAGAGGTATCGTCGCGTGCGGGGCAGGAATCTATCGTATTGCGGCGTACCTTGTGAGTGGTTGCGCCTGCCCATAGAGGGCAGGTGAGCATAGCAACGAACCAACGCCACTGGAGGTGAACCCTATGAGATGGCTCATTGTAGCGCTGAGCTGTGTACTATTCGTTGCAGGTTGGGCACAGGGGCTGCAAGCGGGTGCAGCTGCCAACAAGATTACGCCGACCAAGCAGGTGTTTTTGGCAGGCTATTCGCCGAACCGCCCGAACACGGGCGGCGTCCACGACGATATTTGGGCGCGCGCCCTCGTGGTGCAGGTGGGCAACGAGCGAATCGCCATCGTGGTGTGCGACCTGCTGGGACTGCTGCGCGACGATGTGCAAAAAATCCGCCAGCGTGTAAAATCTGTGCCCCCCAACCGCGTGATGGTGCTGTGTACACATGTGCATTCCGCACCCGACACCATCGGGCTGTGGGGACCCTCACCAACCCAGTCGGGACGCGACGAAGAGTACATGAACTTTGTGATCGAAACCGTTGCGAAGACCGTCGACGAGGCGGCAAGCAAACTGCAACCCGCGCTTGTGGGCTTTGCAAAGACCACCATCGAAGGTGTCGCCTACAACTACCGCGTTGAGAAGATTCTGGACACCGAAGCGGCGGTGATGCAGTTCCGCAGCAAGGCGGACGGCAAGGTCATCGCCACACTAACCAACTTCGCCTGCCACCCCGAAGTGCTGAACAACGACCAGCTGACCAGCGACTTCTGCCACTGGTACTACCAGACGGTGGAGCGTGCGGTGGGTGGGGTGGCGATTTTCGCGAACGGCGCACTGGGTGGGATGATCTCGCCTGCGCCAGGCGACCCGAACGCCCCCAAAGGACGCGACTGGGCGCGCGCCGAACGGTTCGGCACGATTATCGCTAACCGCGCTTTGGAAGCCATCGCCAAAGCCAGCTTCACCGACGCCGTCACGCTGCAACATATCGAGATGACCTATACCGTGCCGCTGGAAAACGAGCGGTTCAAGCTTGCGTTGGCAGCGGGCGTCATCCCTTCAGGTCCCTCGCTCAAAGACGGCACCGTGACCACAGAGTCGCACTTCATTCGTCTGGGCGACGCTGTGATGTTCACGATGCCTGGCGAGGTGCTGCCGAATATCGGCATCTTCCTGAAAAGGCGGTTCGGGATGTTCGGCGATCCTGTGTTCCTGTTCGGGCTGGCGAACGACGAACTGGGCTACATCCTTGCCCCGCCTGACTACTATCTCGACCTGTACAGCTACGAGCGCAGCATGTCGGTGGGTTCCGAAATCGGGCATGCGATGGTGCAGGCGGCACGCGAGATTATGGCGCGATTGACCCCGCGCACCACGACTCCCGTCGCCGCTGCGCCCGCCGAAAAGTCACCTGTAGAGCAGGAGCTGGAGAAGTACCTGCAGCGGTTCCGCCCCGACCGTGCAGGCAACTTCAAAGCGACCTACCGCCTCGTGCTGGAGGGTGAAGGCGAGTTCTACTTGCGCATCGCGGAGGGTAAGGCAACCCTTAGCCGCGAAGGAAGCCCCTCCGAGGCGGCGGTAACCATCAAGGCGCCCGCACAGGTCTTCATAGCGATTATCACGGGCAAGCGCGACCCGTTGGACGCCTACAACACAGGCGAGCTGCAAGTTGAGGGCGACATCGGCATCGCGCAGTACCTGCTGTTCGTCTTCGAGTAGGCGAATGCAGGCTGGGCGGAGGTTCTGGGGCATCCACGCTGGGCGTTTGGGTTCCGACGAGGCTGGCTGCGCTCCTTGCAAAGGCTGGTCGGGCTCGCGACCGCCTACAAGGAGGGCGCAGCCCGTGATTTGAGGGCTGTGGGCGTCGCGTTGTCGCGCGCGTGCCCCACAGCTCCAGAAGTCGTACTCACCCCGCGCTGCCTCAGAATCTCTGCCCACTGCCAGTGTGCCCCCCCGCACTTGGCGCCCTCCTCTGCGTAAGTGCCTTGACGCTCAGCCACCAATGTGCCTTCGGGGGCAAGAGCGCGTTACCCTATCCTGCGAATAAAGTGGCGCTGCACTTCTGTCGGGGTACACCACAGGGAAGGGAACTCTGGGCGTGGAAATCGGGTATTATAGAGTGCCTGTCAAGCAACTTGACAACGCTATACTCAACTTGGAGGGATAACGATGCGATTTGACAAACTGACGATTAAGGCGCAGGAAGCTCTGCAAGAGGCGCAGCATCTCTCGGAGCAGTACCGTCATCCTGCGATTGACTGTGAACACCTGCTGTTGGCGTTAGTGCGCCAAGAGGGGGGCGTTGTGCCGTCGCTGCTACAAAAGCTGGGCGTGATGCCCCGCGTGATAGAGAGCGCAGTAGAGCAAGACCTCCGTCGACGCCCGCAGGTGTCGGGCGCGTCTACTATTGGCGCACAGATTACCCAACGACTGAAGACTGCGCTGGATACCGCCTTCGATGAGGCGATGCGCCTCAAGGACGAGTATGTCAGCACGGAACACATGCTGCTTGGGCTGGCGGCGGACACCGCAGGCGAGGCGGGACGCGCCCTACGCATGCACGGCGTCACGCGCGACGCCATCCTGCGTGCCTTGCAGGACATTCGCGGCGGACAGCGCATCACGGACCAGAACCCCGAAGAGAAATACCAAGCCCTCGAAAAGTACGGGCGCGACCTCACCCTGCTCGCGCGTCAGGGCAAACTGGATCCCGTGATTGGGCGCGACGAAGAGATTCGGCGCGTGATTCATGTGCTTTCCCGCCGCACGAAGAACAACCCCGTGTTGATTGGTGAACCTGGGGTTGGCAAGACCGCCATCGTGGAGGGGCTGGCACAGCGAATCGCCACAGGCGATGTGCCTGACACGCTCAAAGACAAGCGCATCGTGCAGTTAGACCTCGGCGCGCTGATTGCGGGCGCAAAATATCGCGGCGAGTTCGAAGAGCGCCTCAAAGCCGTGCTGAAGGAGGTCACCAGCGCGGAGGGACAGGTTATCCTGTTCATCGACGAGATTCACACGCTGGTCGGTGCGGGCGCGGCGGAGGGCGCGATGGACGCCGCGAATATGCTCAAGCCCTTGCTCGCACGCGGCGAACTGCGCACCATCGGCGCGACCACCCTCGACGAATACCGCAAGCACATCGAGAAAGACCCCGCACTGGAGCGACGCTTCCAGCCCGTCTATGTCGGCGAGCCGAGCATTGAGGACACCATCGCCATCCTGCGCGGGCTGAAGGAGCGCTACGAGGTGCATCACGGCGTGCGCATCAGCGACAGCGCGATTGTCGCCGCCGCCAAACTCTCCAGCCGCTACATCACCGACCGATTCCTGCCCGACAAGGCGATTGACCTCATCGACGAGGCGGCAGCGAAACTGCGCATGGAAATCGACTCGATGCCCACCGAAATCGACGAGATCGACCGCAAGATTCGCCAGCTGGAGATTGAGCGCGAAGCGTTGCGCCGTGAGGAGGAGAACCCACAAGCCAAAGAGCAGATCGCGCGGCTGGAACGCGAACTGGCAACCCTCAACGAGGAGAAGAGCCGACTGGTCGCCCACTGGCAGCGCGAGAAGGAGCTGATTCTGCGCATCCGCGAGACTAAAGAGCGCATCGAGCAGACGCGCTTCGAGGAGCAACAGGCGGAGCGCGCAGGCGACTTCGCGCGTGCTGCCGAACTGCGCTACGGCGTGCTGCTCGAACTCCAGAAGCAGCTCCAGAGCCTGCAGGAGCAACTCGCCCAAGTGCAACAAGAGATGCAACTCCTAAAGGAAGAGGTGGACGCCGACGACATCGCCGAAGTGGTTGCCAAGTGGACGGGCATCCCCGTGCAGCGGCTCAAGGAGACCGAGAGCGAGAAACTGCTGCATATCGAGGAGCGCCTGCACCAGCGCGTGGTGGGTCAAGACGAGGCGATTACGGCAGTTGCGAACGCCATCCGTCGCTCGCGCGCTGGGCTATCCGACCCGAACCGACCCATCGGCTCGTTCATCTTCTTGGGTCCCACAGGCGTCGGCAAGACCGAGTTAGCCAAAGCGCTCGCCGAGTTCCTGTTCGACGATGAGCGCAACCTTGTGCGCATCGACATGAGCGAGTATATGGAGCGCCACTCGGTTGCGCGACTGATTGGCGCACCCCCAGGCTATGTCGGCTACGAAGAGGGCGGGCAACTCACTGAAGCCATCCGCCGACGCCCCTACAGCGTCATCCTGTTCGACGAAATCGAAAAGGCGCACCCCGAGGTCTTCAATGTGCTGCTGCAACTGCTGGATGACGGGCGCCTAACGGATGGACAGGGACGCACCGTCGACTTTCGCAACACGCTGGTGATTATGACCAGCAATATCGGCTCGGTGCTGTATCAGGAGATGAACGAGTTCAACAAAGAGGAGATTCGCGAGCAGATTATGCAAGCGGTGCGGGCGCACTTCCGCCCAGAGTTCCTGAACCGCATCGACGAGATTATCATGTTCAACCCGTTGGACATCCTGCAAATCAAACGCATCGTGGACTTGCAGCTGCGCTACATCCAGAAGCGGCTGGACGAGCGCAAGATTACGCTGGAGTTGACCGAGGAGGCGAAGCAGGAGCTGGCGGTTCGAGGCTACGACCCGCAGCTTGGAGCGCGTCCGTTGCGCCGCACGATTGAGCGCGAGATTCTGAACCCACTGGCGCAGAAGCTGCTCGCGCGCGAGTTCATGGACGGCGACACGGTGCGCGTGGACTACCGCGACGGCGCGTTTGTGTTTGAACGCGCCGTGCAAGTCACGCAGGTATAATCCTGCTGACGCAATGAAGCCTATCGACATCCTGATACCTGACGAGTTTCGAGTCTATTTTGAGCGGAACGACGGGATTGTGAAGTATCCTGACCCGTTGCTGCGGAAGGTCGCCAAGCCCGTGCAACGCATCACGCCCGACTTAGAGCACCTGATCGAACACATGATGCAGGTCATGAGGCGTGCGCGGGGCATCGGGCTGGCGGCTCCGCAGGTCGGCTCGCCTATCCGCCTCATCATCGTCGCGCCCCCAGACCAGAAGCCGCGCGTTATCATCAATCCGCAGGTGCTGGAGCGACATGGGGAACAAACAGGCTTGGAAGGCTGTCTCAGCATCCCGCAACTGTTCGGCGAGGTGAAGCGCCCCAAGGAGATTATTCTGCGTGGTATCAACCGTCACGGCAAGCCTATCCGCCTCCACCTTGAAGGCGACCCTGCCCGCATCGCCCTGCACGAGATCGACCATCTGGACGGCATCCTGTTTATCGACCGCGCGATTCGCGAAACGCTTCGATGGGAGCATCCCAATCGGGAAGACGAGGAGGAAAGCGTCTGAGTGCGCCGCGCATTGTCTACTTCGGGTCAGGCGCGTTCGCGGTGCCGCCGCTGGAGCGACTGCATGAAGCGGGCTACCCAATCCTTGCCGTCGTCAGCCAGCCGCCCAAGCCCGCAGGGCGGGGCATGCACCTGCAAAAAACACCTGTGCATGCCCTTGCCGAATCGTTGGGGCTGCCGGTGTTAACTCCCGCGCGTGCCCGCGACCCCGAGTTCATCGAGCAGCTCCGCGCCCTCGCGCCCGACCTGATTGTGCTGGCGTCCTACGGCAAGATCCTGCCGCAAGCCGTGCTGGAGATTGCGCCGCTGGGCAACTGGAACCTGCACGCCTCGCTGTTGCCCAAGTATCGCGGCGCATCGCCCATCCAGTACGCGCTGCTGAACGGCGAGCGCGAGACAGGCGTGACGCTGATGGAGATGGTCGCCGAGATGGACGCAGGCGACATCTACCTCCAGGCGACCGAGCCAATCCACCCCGACGACGACTACGGCACGCTGGAAGCGAGGCTGGCAGCACGCGCTGCAAGCCTCCTACTGGAAGGGCTTGAGCGTCTGCAGGCGGGAACCCTCACGCGCACGCCCCAAGACCACACGGCAGCGACCTACGCGCCTCTGATTGCCAAAGACGACGCACGCATCCGCTGGGAGGAGCCTGCCGAACGGTGTCGCAACCGTATCCGTGCGTTTTCGCCCAAGCCCGGTGCGTTCACCCTGTGGCGGGGCAAGACGCTCAAACTCTGGAAGGCGGAGGTCGCGCCGCGCACCGAAGACGCCGCCCCCGGCACAATCATCGCCTGTGCGCCCGACGATTTTCGCGTGGCCTGTGGGGAAGGCGCGCTGCGCCTGCTGGAGGTGCAACCCGAAAGCCGCTCGCGCATGGACATCCGCGCGTTTCTGAATGGCTACCGCCCGCAGGTAGGGGAGCAGTTGGGCTAAAAGGTTCCCCTTGCACGCAGGAGGAACCGAGTAGGCGTACCTCTCGCGATTCCCCTTGCGAAGCGGGGAAGGGGGAGCCTCAAGGAGAGGGAGCAGCGCAAGTTATGCGTCGGACGCCCGCCATGCGGGCTGACTCAGCAGCGAGCGTTGCCACTTGCAGTAGTCGCGCAAGACCTCGGCGATAGTGCGCCCAGTGCTTTGCGTAATCTGATCACGGCTCCAGACACGGAAGTAGCCGAGTGCACCCCGCGCCATCGGCGCAGTGGTCGCCACCTTGTAAACACGCTCGGGCTCCAGTTTCGCGCCCGCAATCACGACGCTAACGATGCGCTTGCCTGGCTCCGCTTTCGGGTTAAAGCGCACCTCCGCGCCCGACACCTGGAGGAAGGCGTTGTTTTTCTGCGGATAGAGTTCGAGCGCGCGCTCCAACGCTTGTAGAATCTGCTCCCCGCGCAGGCTAAGCACCACCACCTCGTCGTCGGGGTGCGCCAGCGACTTGATGAGATCGTCCGCTGTGAAGCCCATTTCAGGCACAAACGCCGACTCGTTGAAAAACGCTGCGCCGAGCAGCGCCATGTCGGCGCCCGTCGCCGAACGCATCGCCTCCACGATTGTTTGCGCTACGGGATTCGAACGCTCACCGACACTTGCCAACGACCCCCCCTGCGACAGACCAACCTGGCTCCAGCCCGCGGCTAAAGCCAGTAGCACCCATCCCAACACGAACCGAGCCACTCTCATCGTTGTCCCTCCATACTCGCTTCGACAGCGGAGCGCTTCGAAGCATTCCACCTTAAATACGCTTCGATGAAGCCGTCTATTTCACCATCCAGCACCGCTTGCACATTGCCTGTCTCGTAGTCTGTGCGGTGGTCTTTGACCAGCGTGTAGGGCTGCAAGACATAACTTCGGATTTGGTGTCCCCATTCTGCAGGGGGGACTTCGCCTTTGAGTTGGCGCATCTTTTGTTCCTCTTGGCGGCGGTAGTATTCGGCGACGCGCGCTGCCAGCACCTTGAGCGCGACCTCTTTGTTTTGGTGTTGCGAGCGTTCGTTCTGGCACGAGGCGGTGATACCCGTCGGGATGTGCGTGGCGCGCACCGCCGACTCGGTCTTGTTCACATGCTGCCCGCCGTGCCCGCCTGCGCGGAAGGTCTCGATTTTCACCTCTTCGGGCTTGAGTTGGTATGTGCTCTGCTCGACCTGTGGCATCACCTCCACCAGCACGAAGGAGGTGTGGCGTCGCTTGTTGGCGTCGAACGGCGAGATTCGCACGAGGCGATGCACGCCATGTTCCGACTTGAGCAGCCCATAGGCGTATTCACCCTCAACCAGCACGCCGACGCTGGAGTAGCCTGTGACGGTTCCGGGCGATTCGTCGACGATTTCGGTGCGGAAGCCACGGCGTTGCGCCCAGCGCAGGTACATGCGCAGTAGCATCGCCGCCCAGTCACACGCTTCTGTGCCGCCCGCGCCCGAGTTGATTTCCAGAATCGCGTTGTGGGCATCGTACTCGCCGCTGAGCAGCGTTAGCAGGTCGAGTCGCTCCACCTCTTGCTGGAGTTGAACGACTTGCGCGCTCACTTCCGCTGCGGTGCTCTCATCGTATTCCATCTCCAGCAGGCTGAGCCACTCCTGCAGTTCGTCCGCCTGCGCCATCAGCCGTTCCACGGGCTCGATACGGTTGCGCAGGCGGGCAAGTTGTTGCATCGTCGCCTGCGCCTGCGCTGGGTTCGCCCAGAACTCCGGCGACTCGCTGGCGCGTTGCAAGCGTTCAATCTCCGACTTCAGGCGGGCGAGGTCAAAGATGCTCGCCAATCGCCTTCAGGCGACGGCGAGCCTCCTGAAGCGTCTCGCTTAGCGTGCGCAGATCGGTCATCAGTAATAATATACCCGCTCGCGTCGGTCAGGTACGGAATCCTCTTTATTCCTTGCCTTCTCGCCCTTATCAAGGCAGACGGGGTCGGGTGTCGAGGGGGTACGGCACGCTCTACGGGTATAATAGCGGCGCAGGAGGCGTATGATGACACGAGACACGGTACGCAGGGGACTGTCCGGGTTGTTGCTGTTGGGGGTGATGCTCACACTGACGGGCTGCCGAGGCACGACTTGGAGCAAAAAGGAAGAGGTGCGCATCGGGCAGCAGGTCGCTGCGGAGGTCGAAAGGGTCTACAAACTGGATCCCGATCCTGCGGTGCAGCAGCGCGTGCAACGGATTGGACAGCGGTTAGTCGCTGTCGCGGGTGACAAGGACTTCCAATACTCCTTCAAGGTGCTGGAGGGCAAGGAGGTCAACGCTTTTGCGCTGCCCGGCGGACCGATTTATGTGTTTCGGGGTCTGATCGACATGGTGGGGGACGACGACGATATGCTTGCGGGCGTGCTGGCGCACGAGATGGCGCATGTGAACCGTCGGCACGCGAACAAGCAGTACACGCAGGGGTTGTGGCGCGGGATCGTGATTACGCTCGCCACCAAGGGCACGGTGCGGGACATCGCCCAAATCACCGACGCGCTACTGCAACTGCGCTACAGCCGCCAGCACGAGTACGAGGCGGACAGACTGGCGGTGGAATACGCCTACAAAGCGGGCTTTGACCCACACGGCTTGCTGCGCTTTCTGGAGATGCTCCAGCGCGAGGAGAAGGTTGGCAACCGCTGGATAGAGACGAACCTGCGCACGCACCCGTTCTCGGACAGGCGTGCAGCGGAGGTGCGCAAGCATATCGAGCGTATCACGGGTCAGCCCGCGCGGGAGGCGGCACAGTGAAGGTCGCGGCAATCGTGCCCGCCTACAACGAAGCGACCCGCATCGCGGGAGTGCTGGAGGTGCTGCTGCAGTGCCCGCAACTGCACGAGATTCTGGTGGTCAACGACGGCAGCACGGACAACACAGCAGAGGTCGTGACGCACTTAGCACAGCGCACCAACGCACGCACGCTGCGCCTAATCAACCTGCCCGTCAATCGGGGCAAGGGCGGCGCAATGTTCGCGGGCGCGACCGCCACCGACGCCGACATCATCATCTTCTTCGACGCTGACCTCATCGGCTTGAAGCCCGACCATGTGGCGCGGATTCTGCGCCCCGTGCTGGAGGGCGACGCAGCGATGTCCATCGGCGTGTTTCGCGGCGGACGGTTCAGCACCGACATCGCGCAGGTGCTGGTGCCCTACATCAGCGGACAACGCGCCGTGCTGCGCGAGTTGTTCACGGAGATCCCCGGCATCGAGCGCACACGCTCTGGTGTGGAGATTGCGCTCACGCTGCACTTCCGACGCCAGCGGTATCCCGTGACGATGGTGGTGATTGAAGGCGTCACGCACACAATGAAGGAGGAGAAACTCGGCTGGGGGCGCGGGGCACTGGCACGGGCGAAGATGTACGCCGAAATCGGACGCGCGTTCCTGCGCTATGCCCGCATCAGCGACCTACGCCACAAACTGCTGCTCAAGCGTGAGGAGTAGCCGTATGGCAGGCGTGCTGTATGTGGTCGCCACGCCAATTGGCAATCTGGGGGACATCACGCTGCGCGCGCTGGAGACGCTCAAGACCGTAGACCTTATCGCCGCTGAAGACACTCGCCACACGAAAAAACTGCTCCAGCACTACGGCATCGAAACGCCGCTGGTGAGTTTTCACCAGCACTCAGGTGCAGGGCGCATCGAGCAACTGGTGCGCCGCCTACTGCAGGGCGAGTCGATTGCGCTGGTGACGGACGCGGGCACGCCGGGCATTTCTGATCCTGGGGGCGCACTGGTGGAGGCGGCGCACCGAGCGGGCGTGCGGGTAGTGCCGATTCCGGGCGCAAGCGCGGTGACGGCGGTGCTTTCGGTGGCGGGGCTGCCCGCGCATCGGTTTCGGTTCGAGGGCTTCCCCCCGCGCAAGGCGGGTGCGCGCCGACGCTTTTTTGAATCGCTACGCGAGGCAGACGCGCCTGTGGTGTTTTTCGAGTCCCCGCACCGCCTGCTCGCAACGCTGCAAGCCGCCTATGACGCGCTCGGCGACCGCACAGTCGTCGTCGGACGCGAGTTGACCAAGCAGTTCGAGGAGGTGTTCCGCGGGACGCTTGGCGAGGCAATTGCCCACTGGCAAGCCACGCCTCCGCGCGGCGAATTCGTAATTGTGCTGGCGCCATGCGGCTCGTAGCGCGCCTACGCACGCCACGCACCGCTCAAACGCAACTGCAGCAGGCTCACCACCAGCAGCCCCAGCGCAAGCGTCCACCCCACCGCCGACGCATAGCCCAAGTCGCCCGACACATAGCCGTTGATATACAGATACATCACGATGGTCAGCCCCGCCGCATCGGGACCAGGCGAACGACCCAGCATCACCCACGGCAGTTCAAACAGTTGGAACGAGCCAATCGTGCTGATAATCACCACGAAAATCAGCACATGGCGAATACCAGGCAGGGTGACATGCCAGAACTGTTCCCAACTGTTGGCGCCATCGAGTTGCGCCGCCTCGTAGAGTTCCCGCTCCACCGTCTGTAGCGCCGCCAGAAAGTAGACCATGTGCATCCCTGCGTACATCCACAGGCTGGTCAAAATCAGCGCGGGCATAATCAGGCTTGGTTCGCTCAGCCAGCGTGTGTCCAGAGGGATGCCTACCGTCGCGTGCAGGAAACGGTTCACCAGCCCGTACTGCGGCACGAACAGCACGCTGAACAGCACGCCCACGAACACCTGCCCGACTAAGTTCGGTGAGAAAAATGCCAGTCGGAAGAATTCGCGCCCCTTGACCCAGCGCGAGTTCAGCAGGATTGCCAGCCCCAGCCCCAGCGGGATCTGTAGCGCAAGCGACCAGAAGGTATAGACCGCCGTGTTGCGCACTGCCTTCCAGAAGTCGGGGTCGGTCAGCAGGAAGCGGAAGTTCTCCAGCCCGACGAACACATGGTCGCGCGGACCGCTGGTGATGTAGAACGCCAGAATGATGCTTTTGATTAGGGGATACGCCCCGAACACCAGAAACAGGATTAGGAACGGCGCAACAAACAGGTACGGTGCGAGTTTGTCGCGCCGCGGGGGTCGTCGGCGGCGCGTGTCGGGGGGCGCAGCGGCGCGGTCGGCAAGCGTGTCAGGCGTTTTCATGGAGGTACGGGTTGCGACGCATTTGACGGCGCACTTCGGCGGCAGCGCGCGCCATCTGCTGGCGCACAAAGCCATCGAACCCGCGCGCACCGTAGCGGTCATAGTAGCGTACGCAGGCAATCAGCGCCTCGCTGAGTTTCGCCTTCGCCAGCCCGATGTAGGGGCTGGTGTATTGTGGTGGCGTGTCGGGCGCAAGATTCGCGTACAGCCTACCCAGCGGCTGGTTGCTCCAGAACGGGCGCGGCTCGTCGTAGGCGGGGTGATCCCACAAATCGCGCGCGGGGGGCAAAATGTTCGTGCCCCGAAACTGCTCAGCAAGCGCCTCCTTGTTCAGGTACAGGTGCATAATGAGTTCCCACGCGAGGTCGGGGTCAGCGCAGCGCTTGGTGATGCCAATCATTGTGCCACCCCAAGTGCTGGTGCGTCGCCCGCCGGGGTAAAACGCGGGCAGCGGCATCAGCGCCATTCTGCCCGCCACCTTCGGCACATCCTGCTCGATAACCTTCGTGCGCCAGTCGGGGGCGACCATAAACAGGTAGTAGCCGTCTTCGAGCGCGCGGGTGAAAATCTGCCCGCCGCCCAAATCGTTGCCAATCCGATGCTTGCCCGCCACCAACGGCGCGTAGTAGCGCATCGTCTCGACGGCAATCTCGTTGTCCAGCGTGCAGTTGCCCTGCGCATCAAAATAGCCGCCGCCGCGCTGGAACAGCATCACCTCCAGCGCCGACAGTCCTTCAGGAGGCAACTCCATCATAAACCGCTTGCCTGGGATAGTGACGCGCCTGCCGACCTCCACGAACTCGTCCCAAGTGTGCAGGCGTTCGACATCGATGCCGAGTTTTTCGACCAGGTCGCGCCGATACGCCAGCATCACGGGATGCACATCGTGCGGGATGCCGAAGATACGCCCGCGCGTGGTGTAGGGCGCAAAGCGCGATTGCACGATGCGCTCCCACAGCCCCGTCTGATGGATGCGCTCGGTCAGGTCGCGGAAGCCGATGCTCTCCAGCCTGCCGCGAAAGAAGCTGCCCGCCCAACTGATTTCCACCTCCGCAAGGTCGGGCACATCGAGGTTCGACCAGAACGCCGCCTGCAGGCGCGAGGTGACCGCCTCGCCCGCCACGACTTGGATGTCCACCGACTTGCCCGGATGCTTGCGCAGAAAGTCGGGCAGCATCTTGAGATAGGCGTCGGCGTGCGGTTTGGCGAAAGTCCATAAGCGCAGGTCGTAGCGCGGCTTGTGGGTGCGCCGCGTAGCAAGGTACGCCCCGCTGGCAACCGCCAGCCCCGCCATCACCGCCGCCGACGCGCCAAAGGGAAATCGCGTCATACGACCCGTTAAATCTGCGCTTGCGCACAAATTCCTGCTTTTGGGAACGACACAGGCAGGAGTACCGCACGCGCGGTAGAATCCTCTGCCTGCGATGCGAACACTCCTATCGTTGGTCGGCTGGTTAGTGCTGGGCGTTTTTGTGTGGGCACAGGACACGCCCTATCGTCTGCCCGAAGTGTATGCGCTGCGCGGCGCAACGATTGTGTCCAACACCGCACCGCCGATTGAGAACGGCGTGCTGGTCGTGCGCAACGGCATAATCGTGGCGATTGGTGGGAGCGAGACACCTATCCCTGCGGATGCGGAAGTTATCGACGCCAGCGGGCACACGGTGTACCCGGGCTTCATCGACGCTTTCGCGAGTTTGGGCATGCCCGCGCAGCCGAATGACCCCGCGTATGCCAGCTACGAGCGCGGGAACACGCACCCGAACGCGCAGATCCGCCCCGAACGGCAGGCGACGGTGCTGATGCAGCCCGACTCGGCGCAACTCGCGCGCTGGCGGCGGGCGGGCTTTGTGGCGGCGCACATCGCGCCCCCGCACGGCATCATGAGCGGGCAGAGCGCAGTAATCAGCACGGGCACGGGTACGCCTGCCGAGCTGGTGATTGTGCCCCAGGTCGGTGTCGTGCTGAACCTGCGCGGGCGCGGGGCGTTCGAAGGCGGGGGCGGCTATCCCAGCTCGCTGATGGGCGCAATCGCGCTGGTGCGCCAGACTTTCTACGATGCGCAGCACCAGATGCAGGTCTGGGACGCCTACCTGCGCGACCCCGCGGGCAAGCCGCGCCCCGCAATGAACCGCGCACTGGAAGCGTTGCAGCCCGTGCTGCGGCGCGAGATGCCCGTGCTGGCACTCGCCAATAACGCCGAGGACATCCGCCGCGTGCTGCGCATTGCCGACGAGTTCAACCTGCGCGTGATTATCGTGGGTGGGCTGGAAGCCGCCAAAGTCGCCGACGAACTCAAGCGACGCGACATCCCCGTGCTGCTGAGCATGGAGATGCCCGAACCGCTGCGCAGCTACGACCCGCTCAGCCCGCCGACGCTGACCAGCCTACGCAACCGCGCACTGGCGTACCAGAACGCCGCGATCCTGCACGAGAAGGGCGTGCGCTTCGCGTTCACCACTGAGGGGCTGGGCGACCCAGAGCGGCTGCTGCGCAACATCCGCACGGCGATTGCCAACGGCTTGCCCAAAGACGCCGCGCTGCGCGCGCTGACGCTGACCCCCGCCGAGATCCTGGGCATCCAGAACCGCTTTGGCGACTTGGCGGTGGGCAAGACGGCGAGTTTCGTGGTGGTGCGGGGCGAGCTGTTCGAGCCGCGCGCCCGTATCGAGTTCGCCTTCGCCGACGGCAAGCGGTTCAAGGTGAGCGAGGCATCACAGACGGCGAGCGCGCCTGCCACCCCAGCGTTCCGCCGCCCGCGCGACTGGGACGCCGAGAACACCGCCAGCCTGCTGGAAGCCTCCTGCTGCTTCCACCACGCGCACGGCAGCACGCTGACCCACATGCACAGCCACGACCACGAGGCGCACGCCTGCGACGCGGAATGCACTGACCACCTTACGGCGGGCGTACCCCCGCGCCAAGACGCCCCACGCGAACAGCCCACGCAACCGTCCGACCAGCGCACGGAGTCAGCAGGCGCATCCGACGAGACGCCCACCATGCCCCGCGTCAAACTCACACCGATTATGCCCCCGCCCGCTGACGAACACAACACTTGGCTCATCCGCAACGCCACTGTGTGGACGATGGCGCACGACAAGCCCTTGCCCAACACCGATGTGCTGGTCGTGGACGGCAGAATCGCGGCGGTGGGCAAGAACCTAACCGCCCCACCGAACGCCCGCATCGTTGACGGCACGGGCAAGCACCTCACGCCTGGGCTGATGGACTGCCACTCGCATACGGCGATTAGCGGCGGCGTGAACGAAGGCACGAATGTCTGCACTGCCGAAGTGCGCATCCAAGATGTCATCAACCCCGAAGATGTGAACATCTACCGCCAGTTGGCAGGCGGGGTCACAAGCGCGTTAATCCTGCACGGCTCGGCGAATGTGATTGGCGGGCAGAGCATCGTGGTCAAGTGGCGCTGGGGCAAGACCGCCGACGAAATGATCTTCAAAGAAGCCCCCGCAGGCATCAAGTTCGCGCTGGGCGAGAATGTGAAGCGCTCCAACTTCCGCACGCCTGGCAGCACGCGCTACCCCGCCTCGCGCATGGGCGTGGAGCAGGTGATTCGCGAGCGGTTCCTTGCCGCGCTGGACTACAAGCGCCACTGGGACGAGTACCGACAGGGCAAACGCCTATTGCCGCCCCGACGCGACCTGCAATTGGACGCGCTGGTCGAGATTCTGGAGGGCAAGCGGCTGATTCACTGCCACAGCTACCGCCAAGACGAGATCCTGATGCTGCTGCGCGTGTGCGAGGAGTTCGGCGTGCGTGTGGGCACGCTGCAGCATGTGCTGGAGGGCTACAAGGTCGCTAACGAAATCGCGCGGCACGGCGCAGGCGCATCGTCGTTCTCCGACTGGTGGGCGTACAAAATCGAGGTGTACGACGCCATCCCCTACAACGGCGCGATTATGTGGGAGCGCGGAGTGGTGGTGAGCTTCAACTCCGACAGCAACGAGCTGGCACGGCGCCTGAACACTGAAGCCGCTAAAGCGGTCAAGTACGGCGGCGTGCCCGAAGTGGAAGCACTCAAGTTCGTGACGCTTAATGTCGCCAAGCAGCTCGGTGTCGAACGCTATGTTGGCTCCATCGAGGTGGGCAAGCACGCCGACCTCGCGCTTTGGAGCGACCACCCGCTCAGTGGCTACGCCGTGTGCGAGAAGACCTTCGTCGACGGCGTGTTGTACTTTGACCGGGAACGCGACCGCGCTTGGCGCGAGGAACTGGAGCGCGAGCGTCAGGAGTACCTGAAGGGTCTGCGCGCCGAGTCGGTGTTCGACGAGCGCAAGCGCGAGGAGCCGTCGGCGCGTGCGCCTGCCGAGCCACAACCGAGTGCGCCGACGCGCTTTGCGGGCACTTGGCGCGGCACCATCACCGGCGGCGACCCGCTGCCCCCTGAAGGCGTGCCGTTCACCTTGCGCATCCGTCAGGAAGGCAATCAGCTGCGCGGCACGCTGGAGACGGCGTTGGGCACGCAGGAGTTCAGCATCGCCGCGCCCGACGGCGACACGCTCACCATCACGCTGGAGGTCGGCGGAATGAGCGCAACGGTGAGCGCTACCATCACAGGCGACCGACTTACGGGAACGGTTAGCGTGATGGGGCTAAGCTTCACGATTGAGGCGCAACGCACCCCCGATTCAGTGGCGACGCAGGCGCGTCGCCACTGAACGGGTCAAACTACTCGATTCCGCCACCGCCGAAGTACTGCTCGAAGAGCTTACGACCCATCTGGATTATCTCGAACTGCTGCTCTGGCGAGAGGGTCTGCCAATACTCGAACGACAGGCGCGCGCCTTCGAGAATCATCTGGTTGCGCAGGTCGGGGTCGGCGTTCATCCACATGCTCATCGCGGATTGCAGTGCTTGGCGTCGCTCTTCAGGGCTCATTTTGATAAGCAGATCCATCAATTGCTGTTGCAGCTGTGTGAACTGTTCCACCTTCGAGCCGCGCAGCGCGGTCGCTGCTTGAGGCTTCGGGTTCAGAATCACATACACGGGCTTTGCGCTGAACGGCGGTTGCATCTGCTCCAGCGTGTTTTCGAGGTCAGGAGGCACAGGGTAGTTTGCCACAAACGAGTTGAGCGTTGCTGCGCGTGGGTTGACCACCATCACCCCGCCCAGATCGATGTTGATTAGTGCACGAACTGCGCTGAGAATCTGCTCTGGGTTTGGTTCTGCGCCCAGCACCTTGTTGATGTAGACCTTGCGCCAAACGACATCGCGCGCCTGTGCCGTGATTTCGTCGAGAGCACGCTCCAGCGTGTCCGCCTCCGAGGGCTTCACGCGCAGCGTCAGCGCGGGGTCTACCACAATTTGCGCCTTGAATTTTTGTGCGAGTTCCTGCGCGACTTGCGCAATCGGGAGTCGCCCGTCGTCTTGTTGTTGCGATCCGCGCTGGGTGCGCGTCTGTGCGCTGCTAAGTGCCACCAGCGCTGCTAATCCCACCATCCACAGCATTCGCATTTTCATTAGCCTCCTTACAAAATCGGCAGGAAGTGCTCCCCGACCGCAGAAGATTATACCATAGGCTCGCGCAGATGTGCTATAATTACGCACGCGAGCGGCAGGGACAACATGGGTAGGAGTGACAACCGATGGCTATGACACGCAGGACAGCAGGCGAATACCTGCTGGAGAAGGGTCTTATTACACAAGAGCAACTGGAAGACGCGCGCCGTATCCAGCAATCGACAGGCAAGGAGCTTATTCAAATCCTTCTTGACCAGACCCTGGTGAGCGAGCGCGACGCTTACGAAGCGAAAGCGTTCGAGCTGGGGATGCCGTTTGTCGACCTCGACCGCGTGCAGCCAGAGCCGTCTGCAATCAATGTGGTCAAGGAGCACATCGCCAAGCGCTACAATGTGATCCCCGTCAAGAAGGAGGGCAATATCCTTTACTTGGCGATGGCAGATCCCAGCAATGTGATGGCGATTGACGATGTGCGGGTGAACTCGCGTTGCGTAGTGCGTCCTGTGATTGCTGCGCCTGGAGCAATTGAAGACGCAATTCGCAAAGCGTATGGCGGTTCGGCGGCGGACGGTGCAGCACCTGCGACCACCGACGGCAGCGGCACGGCACCCATGCGCCCAGCTGACCTGCGCGGCAGCGTGATGAGCGATATCGCAGCGTACAGCGCGCGCGGCGATATCGAAGAAGACGAGAAAGCCGTTCTGCGCGAAGCCGAAGAGGGACCCATCGTACGCGTGGCGCACACGATTATTCAACAAGCCATAAACGAGCGCGCCAGCGATATCCATGTGGAGCCGCAAAGTCGCAACCTACGCATCCGCTTCCGCATCGACGGTGTGCTCCACGAAGTCCTCTCCCTACCTAAGTATGTGCAAGCCCCTCTCATCTCTCGCTACAAAATCATGGCGGAGATGAATATCGCCGAGAAACGCCTGCCGCAAGACGGACGCATCCCTATCCGCTACCAAAACAAGGACTATGACCTGCGCGTCTCGTCCATCCCGACCCCGCACGGCGAGAAAATCGTTATGCGCATTCTGGACAAGACCAGCGTGTTGCTGGGGCTGAACAAACTCGGCTTTACTCCCGAAACGCAAGCACGCCTTGAGGAGCTAATCATTCAGCCACAGGGCATGGTGCTGTCCACAGGGCCCACAGGGTCGGGCAAAACGACCACCCAGTACTCGATACTTCACAAGCTCAACTCCGTCGAAAAGAACATCTTGACCATCGAGGACCCGATTGAGTACCAGTTGCCAGGCATTTCGCAGGTGCAGGTGAACCGCAAGGCGGGCTTGACCTTTGCAACCGCGCTGCGTGCGTTTCTGCGTCAAGACCCCGACATCATCATGGTGGGCGAGATGCGTGACTTGGAGACTGCGGAGATTGCCATCGAAGCCGCGCTAACGGGGCACCTGGTGTTGTCGACGCTGCACACGAACGACGCGCCCTCCGCTGTGATTCGTATGATCGACATGGGCGTGGAGCCGTACCTGATCGCTGCGACCGTTACGGGCGTCTTGGCGCAACGCCTTGCGCGCCGCGTGTGCCAACACTGCAAAGAGCCGCGCGAAATTCCCGCTGCCGACCTGCGCGCCTTCGGATTTCAAATCGAAGACCCTGACCAGATGGTCACTATCTGGGAAGGCGTCGGGTGCGAACACTGCCGCTGGCGCGGGTACTCAGGGCGCATCGGCATTTTTGAACTGATGGTGGTCAACGCCGAGATCGCTGAACTTATCGTGCGTCGCGCGCCGCTCTCCGACATCAAGGAAGCCGCCAAAGCCAACGGCATGAAAGAGCTGCGCGAAGACGGACTCATCAAGGTGCTCGAAGGGATCACCACCCCCGACGAAGTACGCCGCGTGGTCTTCACCGCAGGATACTATTGATAGGAGGTCTCACCGAACCATGAGAATGGACCAGATGCCAAACACGACGGTACAAGGAGGCGGGACGGCAACCGCCACACCTACGCCCCAACCCGCAGTTGCGCAACCGCGCAGCCTTGAAGACATCCACATCGACGAGCTGCTCTATATCGTTACCGAAAAGGGTGCCTCCGACTTGCACCTGTGTCCTTTCGTAGAACCCGTCATCCGCGTGGATGGACAACTGATGCGCCTGAACTACGAGAAGGCACAACCGTCCCAGACCCAGCGCCTGATATACGAAATCCTAACCGACGAACAGATTCAAAAGTTCGAGACAACCTTCGAGCTGGACTTCTCGTACAGTTTGCATAAAGTCGCACGGTTCCGCGTCAATGTCTATAAAGACAAGGGCGCGGTAGCGGCAGCATTCCGCCTAATTCCTGCGCGTGTGCCCACGATTCGCGAGCTGAACCTGCCGCCCGTGCTGGAAGAGCTTACGCGCCGTCCGCGCGGGCTGATTCTGGTGACTGGTCCCACAGGGTCGGGCAAGTCGACCACACTCGCTGCAATGATTAATCAAATCAACAGCGAGCGTAGCGTGCATATCATCACCATCGAAGACCCCATCGAGTACTTGCACCAGCACAAGTATAGCATTATCAACCAGCGCGAGCTGGGTCAAGATACCAAGTCGTTCGCAGCAGCGCTGCGCTCTGCGCTGCGTGAAGACCCCGATGTGATTCTGGTGGGCGAGATGCGCGACTTGGAGACTATCCAGCTTGCGATTACCGCTGCCGAGACAGGGCACTTGGTACTCGCCACGCTCCACACAAACAACGCTGCGGAGTCGATTGACCGTATCGTCGACGTGTTCCCCCCAGGGCAACAGGAGCAGATTCGCATCCAGTTGGCAAACAACCTACAGGCGATTATCAGTCAGCAGTTGCTCCCGCGCGCAGGTCAACCAGGGCGTGTGCCTGCTGTGGAAGTAATGATTGCTACGCCCGCCATCCGCAACCTAATCCGCGAGAACAAGACGCACCAGATCCATACGATGATCCAAACCAGTGGGCAGTTAGGCATGCAGACGATGGATCAAGCGCTGCGCGATCTATATGTCAAAGGGTGGATCACCTACGAAGAGGCGATGTCGCGGGCAATTAACCCTGATGAGCTGCGCAAGATGATTGCGCCTACGGGTGGTGTGCCCGGTGCGCCGAGTGCGCCCCCGCGTGGACGCTAATTACCGAGGAGGCGATCGAATATGCCGTACTTCAACTACACGATTCGGGATGCGAACGGGCAGACCCGTTCGGGCAAGGTCGAGGCACCGAACGCGGAAGAGCTGCGCAAGCGCCTACAAGCAGAAGGGTTCCAGGTGATTGAGATCACCGAAGACCGCAAGGCGCCGCGCGTGCCTGCGGGCGGCTACGGGCGCGTGAAACTGAGCGACCTTGCCATCTTCGCGCGGCAATTCTCGACCATGCTCGATGCGGGTGTGTCGCTCATCCGCTGTCTGGATGTATTGCAGGCGCAGACGAGCAACGCCCGCCTGCGCAAGATTCTGATGGACCTCTCAGCGCGCGTTGAATCGGGCGAGAGCCTCTCCCGCTCAATGGCGCGCCACCCGAAAGCGTTCAACCAGCTCATCATCGGTCTGATTCGCGCGGGTGAGGTCGGCGGCGTGCTGGAAGAGTCACTACAACGCATCGCTGCCTTCCTCGAAAAAGATGTGGAACTCCGCCGCAAAATCCGCTCCGCGATGACCTATCCCGTAATCGTGCTGCTGGCAGCCATCGGAATCGTGATTTTCCTCGTCTCGTGGCTGGTGCCGCAGTTCGCGCAGCTGTTCAAGGAGCTGGGGATCAAAGATTTGCCAGCGCCAACCCAGTTCCTTGTAGACCTCAGTGCGCTGTTCACGCAGCGCTGGTATGTGGTGCTTATTGCGGTGGCAGCGGTCTTTATCGCGTATAAGTTGTTCGTCAGTACGCGCGTGGGGCGGCGCGTCGCCGACAGGGTCAAACTGCGCGTGCCCGTGTTCGGTCCGTTGCACCACAAAATCGTCATGGCGCGCTTCAGCCGCACGATGGGCACCCTGCTCGCGTCGGGTGTGCCGATCCTGCAGGCGATGGAGACTGTTGCGGGCGTCGTAGGCAACTCGGTCGTTGCAGATGCCGTCATCGAATCGCGCGCCCGTATCCGCGAGGGTGAGCGAATCGCCGACCCGCTCCAGCGCAGCAAAATGTTCCCGCCGATGGTCGTCCACATGGTCAGCGTCGGTGAAGAGTCAGGCTCACTGGATCACATGCTCAACAAAATCGCTGACTTCTACGAGAACGAGGTAGAGATGACCATCGCAAGCCTCACGGCAGCGATTGAACCTGTGATGATTGTGCTGCTGGGCTTCATCGTCGGCTTCATCGTCATCTCGATGTTCCTGCCAATGATCGAGGTCATCTCGAACCTCAGCCAGCAGCAAGGCTCCTAAATGCTTCCTGCGTGGAGCATTGTGTTTGGCGTCGCGTTCGGGGCGGCGGTAGGTAGCTTTTTGAATGTACTCATCTACCGCCTGCCCCGAAATCTTTCGATAGTCTTCCCGCCGTCGCACTGTCCCAAGTGCGGGCATCGGTTGGGCGTGCGCGATTTGTTCCCGCTGCTGAGCTACCTGGTGCAGGGGGGCAAGTGTCGCTACTGCCGCGCGCCAATACCCGTGCGCTACTTTCTGGTGGAGCTGTGGAATGCGAGCGTATGGGCGTGGCTGTGGCATCAGTGGCTGGTTGTAGGCGAGTCGCCGCTGCGCTTTATATTTTACGCGCTGGCAGCGTCTGTGCTGATTGCGATTTTCTTTATCGACCTGCAGCACTACATCATCCCCGATGAGCTGAATGTCGCGCTGCTGATACTGGGCTTGCTGCATGCGGGGCTGTTAGCGGGTGCGCCGACTGACTGGGACTGGGCATCGCCGGGCGTGTTGAACCTACGGAATGCGGCGATTGGTGCGCTGGTTGGGGCAGGGCTGTTCAGTGCGATTGCGATTCTGGGGCGGATTGTCTTTCGGCGCGATGCGATGGGGCATGGCGACATCAAGCTGGTGCGGGGGATAGGCGCGCTTTTGCTGACGCCTGGCATGCTGGTCGCGTTTGCTGTCTCAGTTGCGACGGGCGCGATTTTGGGCGGGCTGTGGGCGTACTGGCGGTCGCGCCACGCGCATGCCGTCCCTGACACTACGCCACCCAATGCCGACGAGCCGCCTCCACCCGAACCGCTGAGCAACCTGCTTGTGTCGTGTCTGCTCTACACGCTCTGGGTGGACGCGCTGATTACGCTGCTACCGCGCCGCGTGCAACAGCGCGTGTACGCCGCGCTCGGTCAGCCCGACGAGGAACTCGCCGACGAGACCTTCGAAGAGACGCCCACCATGCTGCCGTTCGGCCCGTTTCTGGCGATTGGTGCACTGGCGGTAATGCTGTTCGGGGAGACACTCGCCGCATGGACGCGCGCCTACTTCGAATGGGCAGGCTTTTAGGTGAGGTATAATACTCACGCTGCGCTACGCGGAGGCAACTATGTTTGGAAGCGTCGGCTTTAGCGAAATCCTGGTCTTGTTTGTGATTGCGCTGCTGATTTTCGGGCCGCGCAAGTTGCCCGAGATCGCGCGCTCCGTGGGGCAAGCAATGCGCGAATTCAGAAAGGCGGGCGAGGAGGTCAAACGCTCCCTCGAAGAGCCTGTCGAAGAAATCCGCGAGCGCATTCAGAATCTCGAATACTATGATGAGGAGCGACAATGGAGATCCTGAAGGCAGTGCTGACTTGGATAGACATTATCATCATGGTGCTGTTCATCGGGCTGGTTGCGATTCAGACCTCGCGCTCGGAGGGCATCTTTACTCCAAGCGCAGCCGACAGCATCTATGGCAGGGCGAAACCTGGCTTCGAGGATAACCTCGCGCGTCTGACGCTGATTCTTGCCGTGACGATGTTCGTGCTGACCGCAATCGTGACTTACATGCCCTGATGGTACATATTGAGAAGCTGACGCTGGGCGTGCTACAGGCGAACTGCTATTTGGTGCAATGCGCTACAACGCGCCAAACCGCCGTGATTGACCCCGGACTGGAGCCAGAGCGGATTTTGGCGCGGCTGCACGCGTTGGGTGATCCGCCTGTGGCAGCGATTCTGGCAACGCATGGGCACTTTGACCATGTGGTAGGTGTGCGGGCAATCAAAGCGCACACGGGCGCGCCGTTTTGGATCTCGCGTGAGGAGTGGGAGCTGTGGGCGCGGCACGCACACGAGCATCCTGCCTACCTCAACCTGCCGCCGACTGAGCCTGTACCCCCGCCCGACCGATTTCTGGCGGAAGGCGAGACTTTCTGCATCGGGGCACTGAAGTTCGAGACGCTTGCGCTGCGCGGGCACTCACCCGACCATCTGGGGTTCCTGCTGACCAACACGCGCCCGATGCACCTGTTCTGCGGCGATGCGATTTTCGCAGGCAGTGTCGGACGCACTGACATCCCTTACGCCGACTTCGCCACCCTGCGCGAACATCTACATACGCGCGTGATGACCCTGCCCGACGACACTATCCTGCACCCCGGACACGGTCCCGATACGACCGTCGGCATCGAGCGGGCAACCAACCCCTACCTGTAGCCAAGGAGGCAAACCATGCAACCCAAGATCGGACTGCAACTCTACACGCTACGCGATGACCTCAAGGCGGACTTCGCGGGAACCATCCGCGCCATCGCACAGATGGGCTACGAGTATATCGAAACAACGGGCTTTATGGGCGAACATTCCCCCCTGATGGCACAACTGCTGCGCGAGACAGGGCTAAAAATCGCGGGGCTGGGCTTTGACCTCAGCACGCTGGAAAACGAGCCCCAACGGGTCATCGACGCCTGCCGCCAATGGGACGGGCACTACGCCGTGACCTTCTGGATTGACGAGTCGCAACGCCAATCGGCGGACGACTGGAAGCGCATCGCTGAACGGTTCAACCGCATCGGCGAGACGCTGGCGGCGGGCGATGTGCCGTTCCTGTACCATGTACACGGCTATGAGTTCACGGAGTACGATGGCATGCGTGGCATAGACATCCTGATGGCGAACACCGACCCGCGCTACTTCAATCTGGAACCCGACACCTACTGGGTGGAGTATGGCGGCGCGAGCGCAGTGGAGTTCTGCCAGCAGTACGCCGACCGAATCCGCGCCTTGCACCTCAAGGATTACATCAGCAAGCCTGAGATGCACGATGTGGAGGTCGGCGAGGGCGCAATCGATATGCCCGCCATCCTGCGCTTAGCGATTCAGCACAGGTGGGAATGGTTGATTGTGGAGCAGGAGCGGTATCACCGCCCGCCGATTGAAGCCGCCGCACGCTGCCTGCAAAATATCCAGCGCATGCTGCAGAATCTTCAGCAGGAAGGACACTCCTGACGACGAATCGGCAGTATGGAATAACCCAGAGGGATGATGTCTATGTTCGCGTTGAACTTCTACACGGATCTGTACGAGGACATGTTGCGTTCCCTGCGCAAGACGGCGACGATACGGTTAGGCGACAAATCGCGCAAGTACAGCGCGGGGCAGATTGTGTGGATTACCGTGGGACCGCGCTTTGGCAAACGCAAGCGGCTGTTCACGGCGATACTGGATCGCGTGGAGGTCAAGCCGATTGCTGACCTCAGCCCGCGCGACATCGAGCGCGAGAACCCGGAGTTCCGCACGGTGGAAGATGTGATTGCGCTGCTGGAGCGCATCTACGACCGCCCTGTGTCGATGGACGACCTGGTGACGGTCATCTACTTCTCGCCCATCGAGGAGGGCTAAATTTGCGCGGGAGGTGGTTGGCAATCGGTATTACTCCCGCTTTTTTGGAATCCACACGCTGCCGAGGGCGCGCATCCTGCCCAGCTCGCTGATCACCTCTTCGATGGCTAAACCGTCGTACAGCCCCAAGTCGCGCTCGATATCGATGATGGGGTTCAGGAATTGGCGCAGTAGGTTCGCCGACTCAGCGGGCAGGTCCGCGCCTTCAATCTCGATATGCACCTCCGCGAGGTCAAGGTAGCGTCCGTCGCGCGGGGCGAGTTTGCCAACAGCTTTGAAGCGCACCTCGCCCACAAACAGCGCGGCGACGCCTTGCACAGTGGTCTGTTCGGCGGTGATTTGCACGCTGACCTCGCGGATGTAGGGGGCGTACTTGCGCAGGATGTAGGCGGCAAGGTCGGTCTCGCTGACGACAATCTCGCACGCGCCGACGCCCGTCGCGCTCAGGCGGAAGATGCGCTTGCGGATGGCAAGCGACTTGTCGTAGTAGACTTCGGGGATGACGGCAATCGCGCGTTCGGCGCGCAGCCCGCGCAGGCTCGCGTTCGTCATGCGCATGATGAACTGCTTGATGCGCCCGGAGCGGGGGCGTTCAGGCTCCAGCGTGAACGGCAGCCCGTCTAAGGTGAAGTCGCGTGCATCGACGGTGAGCGTTTTGAGCCGTCCCTGCGCAAGCCCGTCAATGCCATCAGGTTCAATTTTCACGGTGAACGCGCCGTCGCCGATGCGTTGGCGGATTTCGCGCGCCGCGCTCTTTTCGACCTCGCGGATTGCCCCGCGCCCCAGCGTCAGCACGATGGCAAACAGCGCGAGCCACTCGCGCCTCACCGCGCGCCCTCCAATCGCGCCAGCTCATTGCGGATGTCGGGGTTCGTCGGAAAGTTCTCCTGCATCAGGCGCACCAGTTCGATGGCGCGATAGCGCTGCCCTGCCATCTCCAAGTAGCGGGCGAGTTTCAGTCCTGTGGAGATGTCGTCGGGCGCGGCGCGGTAGAGTGCTTGTAGCGCAAGGATGGTCTCCACTGTCGAGCCGTACTGTTCAGCGTGCATGACCCAGTTGCGCAGCAGATTGATGTCGTTGGGGTTGAGCCGCGCGAGTTGCGCGTAGACGCTCAGCATCTGCTGGTGGCGTCCGAGCGCACTGAGCAGCCCCAGCTGCAGGTTCAGCAGCGCGGTGTCGTTGGGTTTGGTGCGCAGGCGTCGGCTCACCAGCGCGAGCGCGTCTTCCGTCTTACCCTCGCGCTGCAGCAGAGCGACATACGCCTTCAGCGGCTCCTCGCCAGGCGTGTCCCGTTCCGCGAGCGTCTGGAGCATGGCACGGTAGGCGTCAGTGCGTCCCAGTTCGGCGGCGAGTTGCTCCAGTGGCGGGTAGAGGCTGAGGTCGTCGGGGTTCTTGCGCAGCGCGGTCGTGAGTGTCTCCCACGCCGTCTCCTTGCGCCCCTGCTGGATATGGATCTGCGCGATGTGGTACAGCGTCCATGTGTCGTTAGGCTCCAGTTGGCGGGCGCGTTCGTAGGCGCGGAGCGCGTCGTCGGGTCGCTTGAGCGTCTCGTATACGATGCCCAGCAGCCGATAGAGTTGGGCGTTGTTCGGCTCGCGCTGCAGCATCTCTTGGAACAGCGCGACCGCCTCCTCGCCCTTGCCCGCCTGAATCATCTCGCTTGCCAGCAGCGGCAGGAAGCGCGTGCCGTGGCGCTGCGCCATGGCTTTGAGGTACGCGAGCAGCTCGTCGGTGCGATTCGCTTGGCGGTAGAGGTCGAGCAGGGCAGAGAACGCGAGCGGGTTGGGCGTCTCAGCGGCGAGGGTGAGCCGTCGGTAGATCTCGATGGCGGCTTCGGGCTGCTCCAGCCTGCGGTGCATCGCGGCTGCGCCGAGCAGGGCGATTTCGTTGGTGGGGCTTTGCTCCAGCACGCGCTGGTAGAGCGTCAGCGCCTCGGCGTAGTTGCCGCGCTTCTCGGCGAGGCGCGCCTTGCCCAGCAGCGCGAACACCTCGTTGGGCGACTGGGCAAGCAACTGGTCGTACAGCGCGGCAGCCTCATCTTCGCGCCCCTGACGCGACAAAAACTGCGCATACTCGCGCACGAACTCGGTCTGCTGCGGGAACTTCTGCAGCAGTTGTTTGTATTCCTCTTCTGCGGCGCGCGGGTTGCGGTTGCGCTCGTAGATGCGGGCGATATACAGTAGGGGGCGCGGGTCATCAGGCAGGTTGGTCGCCCAGTTGCGCAGAAACGGCAGGATCTCGGTCTCCTGCTCCTGCGCCAGAAGCACTTGGTACTGCCCTTCGTAGGCGCGTGCATGCTTGGGCATCAGTTTCAGCACCTGTGCGAACTGCTCGCGCGCCTTGCCGTACTGCTTCAGGTTCAGGTTGCAGTGCGCGATTTCGGTCAGAATCTCCAAGTAAAGCGGCTCGCTGGGCGAGAGCAGTTGCAGCGCCGCGCCGAGATGCACGAGGGCTTCCGCGTAGCGTTCCTTGCGCATCAGGATTAGCCCCGCGCCGATGTGCGCGTCGGGGTTGCGCGGGTAGCGTTTCGCAAGGTGCTGGAAGTCCGCCAGCGCGGCGTCGAGGTTCCCGGCGCGTTGGTAGAGGTAGGCGCGTTTGAGGCGGGTGGGCAGGTCGTCGGGTTCGCGTTTGAGCGCCTCGCTGTAGGCGCGGATGGCGTGTTCGGGCAGCCCGCGCGCCTCGTAGGTCATCCCCAGCGACTTCCAGCCTGTGGTGTAGTCGGGCTTGAGTTCGGTCGTGCGCTTGAAGTGTCGCTCCGCCGCTTCGTACCGCTGGAGTTGGTACGCCGCGATGCCGAGGTTGTAGTGGATGCGGAAGTCGTTCGGGCGCGTCTTGAGGGCTTGCTGGAACTTCTGCAGCGCGACGCCCCACTCGCCCCGCAGCGAGGCGAGCGCGCCCTCCAGTATGGGCAGCTCAGGCTCGCTGGGAAAACGGTCGCGCAGCATGCGGATGTAGCCCTGCGCGTCGTCCAGACGGTTAATGTCCAAGCACAGGCGCGCGAGTTCGACCAGCGGTTTGGGGTCTTTGGGGTTCAGCGTCGCCGCGCGGCGCAGGTGCGTCAGCGCCTTGTCGTTCTGGTTTAGCAGGCGGTAGACCAGCCCAAGGCTCAGGTGTGCGGGCGCGAAGTTCGGCTGTTTTTGCACGATGTCGCGAAACAGCGGTTCCGCCTCGCGCAGTTTGCCTTGCGCCGCCAAGCGCGTCGCCCGTTCGAATCGTTGCTGTAGGTCTTTCGGCAGTGTCGCCTGCGCCCAACCGAGCGCAATCAGCAGCCCCAATCCAAGCAATAGCCCTACGCGCACTCGCATCACGCGAGGGAGTATACCCGTTCCAGCGCGAGATGCGTCACTGTGCTGGTCAGCACGGCACGACAATGTACGGTACATACCTGCTCGAGTGGCAAGTATGGTTTGCCTTGATGCCACGCGCCAAGACTCGCGCTGGTACGCTTTGCCGCACGCCGCGCCTTCAGGGCGGGGTCGTGGGTGTGTGGGGCAGCGGTTTGCTGGAGGAGTTGCTGAGGCTGCACGCTGTTCAGGGCTTGCGAATGGCTGCCAGTAGCATGAGCACGAAGGCAATGGCGCTAAGAATCATCGTGATGCCGCCTGGCATCCACTTGCCTGTGGTGAAGAAGCGGTAGGCGAAGAAGATGCCCAGCGCCAGCGCGACCGCCGCGCTCAACCCAAAGCCCGCTGCAGGGTTCTTGAAACTCACCGCAAGCCCAATCAGCAGAATCACCGCTGCGATTAGCCCGTTCACCAGCGAAACCACGCTCTGGGCGGAGACATACCCCATCACGCCGCCCGCTGCGATAATAATCGCGTACAGCAACAGCGCAACCTGGAAGGCGTTCATAACATGGGAGAGTGTACCCTACAGCAACTCGTTGAACTCCTCGACGCTCAGCCCTGCTTGTTTCAAGATGTGCGAAAGCGTCGATCACTTCACAGGGCGATGTGCAGGTACTGTCAACAAGCGACGCCCCTCTTCTGTATGCTTTTCCAAGCGTATATGACTCCCCGTTGGCGAGTCACCGTCCAGCCTGCTCGCTCCAGCGCTTTCACGATTTCCGTGTAGGGCAGGCTGGGGACTTTGCTCATACCGCAACCTCGTACACCAGTTGCCCTTCGGTTAGGGATGGTTCTTCAGCTGGCTCCAGATAAAGCTTGATGGCTTCCCGAATATTCTGTAGGGCTTCCTCTATGGTATCGCCTTCGCTAACGCAACCCGGCAGGGCGGGCACATAGACCGTATACCCGCCTTCCTCGCTCGGTTCCAGGACGACTTTGAAAGTCATTTTCCATTACCTTCCAAATTGTACCACACGACCATAACAATGCTCTTTGCGCACAGGCGGTCGCTCACATCTCCGCAAACACCTGCCGCAGGATTTCCACCGCCTCGTCGACATCGGCGGGAGTGATGATTAGCGGCGGTACGATGCGCAGAATCGTCTCGCCGACGGCGTTGAGGATCAGGCGTCGCTCCAGTGCCTTTTGGACGACGGCGCGGGCGATGGGCAGGCTGAGTTCCGCGCCGACCATCAGCCCGCGCCCACGCACTTCGGCGATTGGCGCGCCTTCGGCTTGCAACGCTCGCAGGCGCGCCTGTAGGTAGTCGCCGACGCGCTGGGCGTTCTCCAGCAGCCCCTCCTCCTCGATGATTTCGATGACCGCCAGCGCTGCGCTACACGCCAGCGGGTTGCCCCCGTAGGTCGTGCCGTGTTCGCCGGGCTGCAGCACTTCGGTGGCGACGCCGCGCAGCAGGCACGCGCCAATCGGGAAGCCGCCGCCCAGCCCTTTCGCCGTCGCCACAATATCGGGCATCACCCCCGTGTGTTGGTAGGCGTACCAGCGTCCTGTGCGCCCGAAGCCCGCCTGCACCTCGTCGACAATCAGCAGCGCGTTGTAGCGGTCGCACAGCGCGCGTGCCGCGCGCAGGTACTCGTCCGCAAGCGGGTAGACGCCCCCCTCGCCCTGAATCGGCTCCAGCACGATCGCCGCCGTGCGCTCGCTGAACGCCGCGTGCAGCGCGTCGATATCGTTGCGGGGCAGGGCGCGAAAGCCAGGCAGCAGCGGCTGGAACGGCGTCTGGTACTTAGGTTGCATCGTCGCCGACAGCGCGCCCATCGTGCGCCCGTGAAAACTGCCTTCTATCGCCAGAATCTCGTAGTCGGGCGTGCGCTTAATGGTGTTGGCGTACTTGCGGGCGACCTTGATTGCCATTTCGCATGCCTCCGCGCCGCTGTTTGCGAAAAACGCCTTCTCCATGCCCGACAGCTCGCATAGTCGCTGCGCCAGACGCGCCTGCGGCTCGGTCAGGAAAAAGTTGCTTACATGCATCAGTTGCGCCGCCTGCGCCGCGATGCGCTGCACCAACTTCGGATGGCAGTGCCCGACATTGCACACGGCGATTCCCGCCAAAAAGTCCAGGTAGGCGTTGCCATGCTCGTCATAGAGGCGCGCACCTTCCCCACGCACGAACAGAATCGGCTGGCGACGGTATACAGGCAACACATAGCGCTGATCCAGCGCGGCAATTGTCTCCGTTAGGCTCGCTTGGGTGGCGGTCATACGCTTCAGTATACCCCGCGCGGGTATAATGCTCGCCGATGACGCCCAGAGTCAGCGTGCTGATACCCAGCTACAATCACGCGCCGTACCTGCCCGCCGCCCTGCAAAGCGTGTTCGACCAGACCTACCGCGACTACGAAATCGTGGTCGTGGACGACGGCAGCACGGACGGCTCGGTAGAAATCCTGCGCGGCTACGGCGACCGCATACGGCTCTTCGTGCAGGCGAATCGGGGCACTTACCCGACGCTGAATCGGTGCATCGCCGAGTCGCGGGGCGAGTATCTGGCGATACTGAACTCGGACGACCTGTGGGCACCGACGAAGCTCGAAAAGCAAGTCGCCCTGCTGGAGGCGCACCCCGAAGTGGGGCTGGTGCATACGGGCGGCTACTTCATCGACGGCAAGGGGAACATCCTGCCAGGCAACCCGCTGGGGTTCGAATGGCCCCGCACGCCGACGGGCAACATCATCGAGGCGCTTGTGCGCTGCAACAAAATCATCGCCTCGTCGGTGCTGGTGCGACGCGAGTGTTTCGAGCGGCTGGGCGGCTTTCGGGAAGACTTGTTTGGCTCAGGCGACTGGGAGATGTGGTTTCGGATTGCGCTGGAGTGGGACATTGGCTACCTCGACGAACCGCTGACGATGTATCGCGTGCACGGGGCGAACGCCTCGTTCCAGCATCGGCGCGTGTACGAAGACGATGTGAAGGTACGCACGGAAACGATCCATGCAAACGAGTCGCGGTTGTGGCAGCGGGCGACCGACGCGCGGGCGATGCGCCTTGCGCTGGCGCACTCCTATGCGTGCTTGGGCACGGAGTACGCGCTGCTGGGCGATCGCGCACGGGCGCGACGCGCGTACCTGCGCTCGCTACAGCTCTACCCGCTGCGCTTCAAAAGCGTGCTGCGCCTCATGCTCACCTTTCTGCCCGTCAAGCCGCCGCTTTAGCGCCGCGTGCCGACCCGCTGCTTGAGGTAGTCCTCCAGCAGCACCTTGCCGTTCTGCACAGTGTTCATCACCTTCGCCAGCGCGCCTTCCAGTTGCGTCAGCACCTCGTAGGCGTACTCGTCTGCGCCTTGCCGAATCTGCTGCGCTTTTTCGCGCGCGGACTCCAGAATCTCCTGTGCCTGCGTCTGCGCGAGTTGGTAGACTTCGGTCTGGCTCAGCATGCGCTGCTGTTCGGCGTGGGCGCGTTCGAGGATCTGCTCGGCTTCGCGCCGCGCTTGCTCGATAATCCGACGGGCTTCCTCCTGCGCTTGGGCAATCGTCATCTGCGCTTCGGTCTGCGCGCCACCAATCAAGCGATCCGACTCGCGCAGCACCCGCTCCGCTTTGTCGAAGTCGCTCGGCAGGTTCGCCAGAATCTGCTGGACTCGGTTATGACACTCGCTTTTGTCCAAACCGATAACGATGGGTCCGATGCTTCGCGCGTTTTCGAACGCCTGATCCAGTTCGCGCAGCCATTTCCGAATGGTTGAGACATCCGTGTACATCATCGTTTGTGCCTCCCCTATGGTTTTCTGGATTCGCCCGATAGGTGGGGGGTTCCTGCCGTTTGGGAGGCGAATCGCTCCCGTAGTTTGTGGGCGACATTTGGGGGCACGAGGGTTTCGATGGCGCCCCCCAGCCGCGCTACCTCCTTGACAATCGAGGACGACAGGAACGCATACTGCTGATGGGTCATCAGGAAGCAGGTGTCGACTTCGGGGGCGAGTTGGCGGTTCATGGTTGCCATCTGGAACTCGTATTCGAAGTCGGAGACGGCGCGCAGCCCGCGCACAATCGCGCACGCGCCGACCTGCTGGGCAAAGCGCGCCAGCAAGCCCTCCAGCGACGCGATGCGCACATTCGGCAGATGCTCACAGCACTCCCGAAGCATCTGCACGCGCTCGTCGAGGCTGAACAGCGGCTGTTTTTGGGAGTTGACCGCGACGGCGACGATGAGTTCGTCGAACAGCCGCGCCGCCCGCTGAATGATGTCCAGATGCCCCATCGTTGGCGGGTCAAAGCTGCCAGGGTACACTGCCCGCCGTACCTGCTCGCCCATCGAGGGGAAGTGTACCCCATAGCTCGCCTGCGTCGCAAAGATGCGAAATCCTCAACGGTCTCTACCCGCTGGCGTGCGTTTCCGAGTGCGCTGTTACAGGCTCTTTGATGCGGCGCGGGGCGCGTCCGCGTGGCTTGACAGGCTTCGGTGTCGGGGTCGGGAACGGCTCGCCCGTTGTGCGGGCGACCCCGTAGCGCACATCGCGCGCCCGACGCAGCGTCGCCATCAGCCCGCCCAGCAGCGTCAACGGTGGACCCAGCCACACCAGAATCGTGAACGGCTTGTAATACACCTCCAGCGGGATGACCCAGCGCGGCGCAGTTTCAGGCTTGTTCGGAACCATCACCAGCTGGAACTGCACCAGCCGCCGATTGACATCCATCTGCCCAATTAGGAGCTGCGCCCCGTCAGGCAACGCGACGGGAATCGGCACGACGCCCCCTTCCGTCACCATGCGGAACGGCGCTACCTCCACAGGCTGTTTCCAGTCGGGGTGGCTCACCCGCGCTTTGGCAATCGCGCGGAAGCCTTCCGCGCCCATCGCACCGCCCGTCTCGAAGCCGAGAAACTCAATCGTGTAGCCCTCCACTGTGCCCTTCTCGCCCTCGCGTAAGCTCAGCGTCAGCGGGCTGACATCGATCTGCGGCGGCGCGAAAAACGACACATACAAATCGTGATCCCACCAGCGGATAATCGCGGGCCAGACGACATTGTTGCCCGTTTCGCGTCGTCGGTCTTGATAGAAGCGCGGCTCCACAATGAACTTCTCGTCGTGCGAGGCAATCTCGATGCGCACGCGATTGAACTTGTCCGCCAGTGGGTCGCCAGGGAACTTCTCGTTGCCTGTCATGCCCAAGTAGCGCCACTTGTAGCCCATCGCGAAGGTGTCCTGCCCCTGCACAATGACCACGCGCTCCTTACGCTCGTAGGCGTAGGAGAGAATCAGCCCCAGAATCGCCAACGCCAGCCCCAAGTGCGTAATGAACCCGCCCAGCGTTAGGCGTGAGGTGCGGAACCGTCGCCAGATTGCGCCCGCGTTCGCATACGCTGTGAACGCGACCAGCGTGCAAATCAGCAGCGTAATCGGCTCGCGAAAGCCCAAGAAGAATAGCACGAAACCCGTCGCAACCGCTGCTAGCCAACTCTTGGTCAGCCGCTCCAGCGCTTGGTCAAGGCTCATCCCGCGCCAGGTGAGCATCGGTGCGGCTGCCAGCACAATTGCCGTAATCACAATCCACGGGATATGCACCTGATTGTAGAACTCGGGCTTGAGCGCCTCCATCTGCTTGCCGACGGCTTTGGTGATGAGCGGCCATGAGGTGCCAATGAGGCTAATCAGCGCGGAGATGCTGAGCAGCACAATCCCCCAGCGCACCGCCGCCTCGCGCGAGACGCCTTTGGTCTGGTTCGGCGCGGGCAGCGGCATCTGCCGATAGCGCCACGCCCACAGCCCCAGCGTTAACAACACGCTGCCGATGAGCATCCCCAGCAGGATTTTGAGCGCGTTGGTCTCCATGTTCACGAACGAATGCACGGAGACCTCCGCCAGCGCGCCGCTGCGCGTCAGGAAAGTGCCGTACAGAAACAGTAGGTGCGGCAGCGCGAGCAGCAGCGGGTTCCAGCGCACCATCCGCCCGCGATTGATTTGTAGCAGTAGCCCATGCATGCCCGCTGCCATAAACAGCCACGGGAAGTACGAACTGTTCTCCACAGGGTCCCACGCCCAGAACCCACCCCAGCCGAGCGTCTCATACGCCCAGTAGCCGCCGAGCGCCAGCCCGAAACCGAGCATCGTTGCCGAGTATATCGCCCACGGGCGCACCCGCACGGCAAACTCGTGATACTCGTTGCGCCAGAGCGCGGCAATCGCGTAAGCGAACGGCACAGCCAGCGCGGCGAACCCCGCGAAGATAATCGGCGGATGAACCTTCATCCACGGGTTCTCCAGCACGGGGTTTAGTCCGACTCCGTCGCGCGGGGGCCACACTGCAGGCGCGGGATCAGGCTTCGGCAACGGCGCGAACGGGCTTTGGAACGCCAAAATCGCCATCAGCAGCAGTACCACGCCACCGTACACCGTCATCACCCAGCGCTCGTAGCCCCCTGCAGTGCGCATCAGGATCAAGCCGTAGATGCCCAACCACAACGCCCACAGCAGGAAGCTGCCCTCTTGACCCGCCCACGCGCTGGCGACCTTGAACAGCGGCGTCAGCGACTCCTCGCTGAAGCTGAACACATACTGTAGGTCGTACCGCCCCGTGAGCAGCGCGTAGATGAGCAGCCCCTCGGCGGCGACAATCGCGGCGAACGCGCCCACGAATGCCACACGCGCCCAACGCAATAGCGCGGGAAACTTGCCGCTGAGCAGGTACAACCCTATCGACGCGAGCGCGCACAGCACGCCCGCCCATACAACACCATATCCGATAGCCATAGACCACCTCATCTGCTGGGCACAACGCCCAGCGACTTAGGGGCAACCCGTTCGCGCCTAATTGCGGGCGGTCTGGGTCTCGCCCTGATACTTGCTGGGGCACTTGACCAGCATGTCTTCCGCGTAGAACACGCCGTCCTTGTAGCTGCCGATTACGACGACCTGCGTTGCTGCCTCGAAGTTGTTCGGCTTGCCCTTCGGATAGACCACCTTCACGCGCCCCGTTTCGTCTTCACCCTCGAAGGTGAGCGTCATCGTTTTGACATCGAACTGTACGGTGTCGTGCAGGGGCTTGATGGGAAGGTGAACATTTTGCCCGCGTGTCTCCAACTGAGCGACCTTCACATAGGGGCTGGTGTTGGTGATGAACGCCCGCACGGTGAATGCAATCCCCACAAGTACCAGCACAAGCGTTATGATACTGCCGAGTTTCATAGCAATCGTATTATACCCCATCGGCGCGGTTGTGGGGTATGCTGCGGCTACGCGCAGGCTCCCTCGCCGATGGGGTAGCACGGTCAGCGCGTCAGGTAGTAATACACGATTCCGTCCTCCTCGCTCTCGGTGGCGTAGCGTTGCAGCACGAGGTTCTCAAGCAGGTTGCGTGCTTCGTGCAGCGAGATTTGCGCGGCTATGCTTGCCTCCGCGATGGTGATGCGCCCACCGTGTTGCAGGGCGTAGGCGACCACCGCGCGCTCGCGCAGGGTTTGTCGCGCTGTCTCGCTTTCCTTATGTCCTGCGCGAAACAGCCACGCGCCCAGCGCGGTCATGCCCCACAGAATCACCGACTGGCTCAGGAACTCTCCCCACGCAGGGCGTGGCATCCCCCAGCCGCGATGCACATGACTGGAGAGCCAAGTGTATGCGTAATCCGCGAACGAGCCACTCAGCAACACAACAGCGACTGCGCCCACGATTGCCAACACGCCGCCGATGACCTGCTTCCAGAGGTACACGGGCATCATCTCCTGCGCCGCGTACAGGGGCGTTGGCTCGCGTTGTACTTGGTAGGCGCGCGCCATCGCCGCGTACATACTGGCGCAGTGGTAGAGCGCAACTATGGGCGCAAGCAACGAGGCTGGAAGCTCGAAGTAGACCCACGACGAGAGGGAGAGCGCCAGAAAGTACCACAGGGTCAATGCGCCCAGCAGCCAAAGCGCGCCCCGAAACGGCGCACGCTGCAGAAAGTGCCCTAAGCCAGGCACCACCAGCGACGCAAAACCATAGACCTGATGGTTCGGTATTTGCAATCCTTGTGCATGCATCGTCATATGTCCCCCTGTATTGGTGTGATGTGCAGATTCTACCCAATCGCGCGGATTCCTGCCAGTTTGCTCCCGACTATGCCCAAAACGGCTGCAGGGCGGGATACAGTCGCCGATAGCGGGGGTAGAGTTGCGCGTAGACCGCTTGGTCGTCGGGGTTGGGCGCGGTCGTGTCGGCGAGTTGGACGGTCGCTGCGCACGCTTCGGGCACGGAGTTCCACACGCCGACCCCCACCCCTGCCAGCAGCGCGACACCGTAGGCAGGACCCTCCTCCGCCTGCAGGGTGTGAACGGGTTGCCCGAACACGCTGGCGAGGATCTGCCGCCAGAGCGGGCTTTTCGCGCCCCCGCCTGTGAGGCGCAACTCGTGCAGCGAGACGCCCATCGCCCACAGGATCTCCAACGAGTCGCGCAGCCCGAACGCGACGCCTTCCAGCACGGCGCGCGTGCAGTGCGCGCGGGTGTGCGCCAGTGTCAGCCCCACAAACGCCCCGCGTGCCTGGGGGTCAGGGTACGGTGTGCGCTCGCCTGACAGATACGGCGCGAACAGCAGCCCCTCCGCGCCTGCAGGAACCGCCTCCGCTTCGCCCACCAGCGCGTCGAACGGTGTATCGGGCGCGAAGGTCTCGCGATACCACTGCAGCGCGCCGCCCGCCATCAGCATCACGCCCATCACATGCCACGCGCCTGGCACGGCGTGGCAGAAGGTGTGCGTGCGGTACTGGGGGTCTACCTGCGGCTGCTGGAGGTGTGCGAACACCACGCCGCTGGTACCCACCGACACGGAGGCGCGCCCTTCTTGCACGACGCCGACGCCCACTGCGCCCGCCGCTTGGTCGCCTGCGCCGCCCACCACAGGCGTGCCCTCCGCCAAACCTGTCGCCTGCGCCGCCTGCGCCGTGATGCGCCCCGTAATCTCTGGCGACTCGTAGACTCTTGGGAACCATTCGCGCGGCAACTCCAGCGCGTCTAAAATATCATACGCCCAGTCGCGGCGCGGTACATCGAAAAGCGCCGTGCCCGACGCATCCGAAACCTCCGTCGCCGACTCACCCGTGAGCCGATAGCGGATGAAGTCTTTGGGAAGCAGCACTTGTCGGATGCGGGCGTAGTTTTCGGGCTCGTGGCGGCGCAGCCAGAGGATTTTGCCTGCCTGAAAGCCCGTCAGCACGGGGTTGAGCGTCGTCTGCAGGATGGTCTCCTGTCCGACGCGCTCGGTAATCCACGCGCACTCATCGGCGGTGCGCTGGTCGCACCACAGCAGGGCGGGGCGTATCGACTCGCCGCGCTCGTCCAGGAAGACCGAGCCGTGCATCTGCCCGCTCAAGCCAACCCCACCCACTTCGCGGGCAGCGACACCCGATTGTTCCAACACGCGCCGTATCGCCGTGCAGGTTCCCTGCCACCAGTCGTCGGGGTTCTGCTCCGCCCACAGCGGGCGTGGCGTGTACAGTGGATACGACTCGCTCGCGCTGGCGACCACCGCGCCCGACTCGTCAATCAGCAGCGCCTTCACGCCCGAAGTGCCGATGTCTACGCCCAGCAGGTACATCGCATCAATACGATTCCCGCCTGCTGCCGACCTTCCTGCCCCTGTCGGGTACACTCATAGGCGGTATGGAAGGCGTCGAGAAACTGATTATCATTGGTTCGGGACCTGCGGGCTACACGGCGGCGATTTACGCCGCACGCGCGAGTTTGCAACCCCTGCTGTTTGCGGGCATCCAGCCTGGCGGGCAGCTGATGATTACAACCGATGTGGAGAACTACCCTGGCTTCCCCGACGGCATTCAGGGACCTGAGCTGATGGAGCTGTTCCGCAAGCAAGCAGAGCGGTTCGGCACGCGCATCCTGTACGAGACGATTACGCAGGTGGATTTCAGTGGATATCCGTTCCGCCTGTGGAGCGACGCGGGCAAGGAGTACCGCGCGCTGGCGGTGATTGTCGCCACGGGCGCGTCTGCCAAATGGCTGGGATTGGAGAGCGAGGAGAAACTGAAGGGCAGAGGCGTGTCGGCGTGCGCTACCTGCGACGGGTTCTTCTTCAGGGGCAAGCGCGTGATTGTGGTCGGCGGAGGCGACACCGCGATGGAAGAGGCAATCTACCTCACCAACCACTGCGAGCGGGTCTATGTGGTACACCGCCGCGACGAGCTACGCGCCTCCAAAATCATGCAAGAGCGCGCCTTCCGCAACCCCAAAATCGAATTCATCTGGAACACCGTCGTGCGCGACATCTACGATGTGAACGCGGGCAAGGTCACGGGCGTGCGCCTGCACAACCTCAAAACCGACGAGCAGTACGACTTCCCGATTGACGGCGTGTTCATCGCGATTGGGCACACCCCAAACACCCAAATCTTTCGGGGCGTCTTGGAGATGGACGAGCAGGGCTACATCATCACCCGCAACGGCACTTACACCAGCGTCGAGGGCGTGTTTGCCTGCGGCGATGTGATGGACAAGGTGTATCGGCAGGCGGTCACGGCGGCGGGCACGGGCTGTATGGCAGCGCTGGACGCCGAACGCTGGCTCGCAGCGAAGTTTCACTGAGCCAAAGCCTTACCGCATGAGCGCCAAACAAAGCGTCAGGCTGAAGAACACTGCTGTCAACAGTAGCGATGCCGCCAAGAGGTCTGCTACAATCGCTATGCGAGTAGGCGTATGGCGCGTGTGATAGAGGATTCGGTAGATAATGGCATTCTCGTGTATTGATGCGATCAAGCCAACTGCGAATGTGCAGGTCAACAGCAGTTGTCCCAGCGCGCTCAGAGCGCTTTGCCAGTTCAGTCCATCCTGTGCAAATGGGAAGTAGCCCACGCAGAAGAGCATCGTCGCCATTAGCAGAAAACAGAGGGCTATCACAAGCAATCCAGGTAGAAGTTTCCACGCTGAGCAGCGCCCTTCCGCACAGAGCGCACATGGAGCGCTCACCTCTGCCCGCCACGCGCACGATGTTGCGTTGGACTCCTCTGCAGGTAGTTCTTGAGGTCGGTCATTCCTCGCAGCTCTCTCGAAAAAGGACTGGAGCGTGTCAGCGAGGTCGCGCACACCAATTCGCAGCAACACCGCGCCCCACAGCAAGGTCGCCGTAAGCGGCGTAACTGGCGTTATCGACTCTAACAGCAGCAGCCCCAACCCGATTACCAGCGCTTTGATTGCTACCCACAACAGCGCTGCGACGACCATCACTTTGGTAACCACAGCCACGTCAGGATCTGACTCCACACGATGCTTCAGTCGGATTGTAAGAAAGGTCAGCGAGACCCCCACACCCATGTAGAGATACACGCCGTAGACGAGGAGCAACCCTTTGAACAGCCCGCTGGTGAGCAGGGGGCTGCTGGGCGACCACTCGCGAAGTGCGCCCCATACGCTTGCCGTGAACAGCACAATTCCAAGCAGGCTGCAGACGATGGGCAATGCCACCCACCAGTAACGCAGCGCACGGCTCTCGTAGCGCGCCGAGCCCAACGGATAGGTACTCATCCCGTTCTCTCCTGCACAGGTGATTATACAACATTCGTCGCGTGCGTCCGCGTGTGTCTGCGCGCCAGCACCCAGTAAAGCACACCCCCAGCCACCATCACCATCGCGGCGACCAGATGCCCGTAGGTGAACGCGCCGAGCATCAGCGCGGAGGTCGCTCCCGCGCGGAAAAACTCGTTGATGAAACGGTATAGCCCGTGCAGCACGAGAAACAGCGCGAACAGTTGCCCTTCAAACCGTCGGCGCGGCTCCAGCCACGATAGCCCCGCGAAAATCAGCAGGTTCATCCCCGTCGCGTAGAGCTGCGTCGGGTGAACGGGGTGCGTGTGTCCGGGAAACAGCACGCCCCACGGCAGGTCGGTCGGCGCGCCGTAGCAGCACCCCGCCGCGAAGCAGCCGATGCGTGCGATGCCGTAGCCCAGCGCGAGCGACGGCGCCGCCAAATCGCCCAACTGCCAAATCGGGATGCGCCGCGCCTGAATCAGGAAAATCGCCGTCGCAATCGCCAGCCCGAAGCCCCCAAAGTAGGACATCCCGCCCTCCCACACGCGCAACACACTCAGCGGGTCAGGCGCGTACTGCGACCAGTTGGTCAGCACGAACGCCACACGTCCGCCTACAATCCCCGTCAGCACGCTCCAGAAGGCGATGTCGAGCGCGTCGTCGGGCGAGACCCCGTAGCGTGGCGCGCGGCGCAGCCCCCACCACACCGCCAGCCAAATCCCCACCACCCACATGAACCCGTAGGTGTAGAGCGTCAACCCGCCGATTCGCACCAGTTCGGGCATCATCGCGGCGGCTCCTCGGAGGCGCCCGCAGCGGTCGGCGTCTTAGGCGCACGCGCCCCCACAAACTGCAACGCCATTAGCCCCAGCAGCGAGCAGGTAATCGCCATATCCGCCACATTGAACACGGGCCAGACCACGAAGTCGAACATGTCCACCACATAGCCCAGTCGCAGGCGATCCACGAAGTTGCCCAGCGCGCCACCCAGCAGAAGACCCGTCAGCAACTGCACGCCGCGCGGCGGTTTGTGCCGACACTGATACCACACCAGCCCGCCCGCCACGCACAGCGTCAGCGGGATGGTCAGCCAGCCGCGCCCTTCCAATAGCCCGAATGCAATCCCCGTGTTGTGCGTTAGCGTCAGGTAGAAGTAGGGGGGCAGCACAGGCACAGACTGATCCAGCGTCAGACTGCGAGTCGCCCACCACTTGACCACCTGATCAATCAGGAACACCAATACCGCCGCGCGCCAGAACATCGCCCATGAGAATACCCATTTTCACCTTTGTGCAGGTATACTTTGTCCGATGGCGGCACGAATCGGCGTCCTAACCGTCGAACTACACATCGGCGGTTGTCGCTCGCTGAAGGAGAAGCGACAGGTCGTGCAGAGCTTGATTGCACGCCTGCGCAACGACTTCAACCTGTCGGTCGCCGAGATTGACCACCACGACCTCCATCAGCGGGCGTGTTTGGCGATGGTATGTGTCGGCAACCAGACCGATTTCGTCAATCGCGTACTGGACACCGTGTTGCAACGCTTGGAAAGCGAAGGGCGTATTATGTTATTGGAGAGCCATTTAGAGCTCTTGTGAACACTTGGCGCGGTGCGCTCCGCAAGGACGCGGATACACAAGACACCCGCCAACAGAAGGAGGACGCCAATGGGCGGACGCATGGAACGATTGGAATCGCTCCTGACTGCAGAGATCAGTCAGGTGCTGTTGCGAGACCTTGCAGGGCAAGACTTGGGTTTAGCGACGATTACTGGCGTGAAGATCGCTCGTGACCTGTCGCAGGCGACGGTCTATGTAAGCGTGTTGGGTGACGAGCGGCGGCGCACTCAGACCCTGGAGCGGTTGCAGCATGCTGCGGGCTACATTAGGGGGCTGCTGGGCAAGCGGCTGCACTTGAAGCGCATCCCACGCCTTATCTTTGTGGACGACCCGTCGCTACGCGACGCTGACCGCATCAATCGCCTGCTCAAGGATGGCTAAACCGACGATTGCGTGGATGCCCGTGCGGTACATCCACCCCATCCTGCAGGGGCAAATGACCCTGTGGGACTGGCTGCGTCAGGCACCCGCGTTCGGCGTGCAAGCGGTGGAGATCTACCACGCTTTTCTCAGCGACGCGATTATGCCCGCGCTCAAGGCGGAGTTGAACGCGCTCGGGCTGCGTGTGAGCCAAATCACTTGCGCACCCGACTTCACGCACCCCGATCCCGCCGTGCGCCGCGCCGAACTGGACGCGATGCGCCAGCGGGTGGACTGGGCAGCGGAACTCGGCGCGGACGCCGTGCGCACCACTGCCGGCATGCTCCACGAGGGTGTAGATCCCGACGACGCTGCCCGCTACGCCGCCGACTGCATGGTCGCGCTGGCGGAGTACGCTGTCCCCCACGGCGTCTATCCCTGCTACGAGAACCATTACAAAGACCGCCTGTGGACGCGCGAGGACTTCTCGTTCCAGACCGAGCGGTTCCTGCAGGTGTTCGAACTCATCGAGCCGACGCCCGTGCGCGTGAACTTCGATTTCGCTAACCCGCTGATGACGGGCGCCGACCCCGTCGCGCTGCTGCAGCGCGTGGCGCACAAGGTCCACCATGTGCATGCAGGCGACCGCTTGCCTGGCGAGTATCAGCATAGCGTGCTGGGCGAGGGGGCGGTGCCTTTTGAGCCACTACTACGCATACTCAAGGAACGCGGCTACGCGGGATATCTCAGTATTGAGGATGGGCAGGCACAGGGCGATGAAGGCTTCCGCAGGTCGCTGGCGTTTCTTCGTGCCCAAGTGAATGCTGTTTGGGGGAGTGGATAAGGCTCCTCCTCGTCGACTTGGGCAAGCGCGTCTTTACCTAAACTCATACAAGAGGCAGGAGCTGAACCCAGACGAATTGCCGAGATACAGGCGTCTCTGAAGCGGGCGCGCCTAATTGCCACCGTAGAGTTGGCTACACTCCGTCGCTGATTAGGCGCAACTTGCTCAGCCACTCCTGCATCGGTTCGAGCAGGTCGTACGCCGTGAAGTCCAGATGCACAGGCGTTATTGACACATAGCCGCGTGCGACGGCGTACACATCGGTGCCCGGTTGGTCGCGCTCTTCCACAAGGCTGCCGCTGAGCCAGTAGTAGGGGCGTCCTGCGGGGTCGACGCGCGACTCGATACGGTCAGCGTACTGGCGCTTGCCCAGCGCGGTGATTTGGTAGCCGCGAATCTCGTGAATGGGCAGGTTGGGCACATTCACATTCAGGAAGGTGTGCGGGGGCAGTGGGTGTTCGCGCAGCAGGCGGGCGATGTTCAGCGCAGCGAGCGCGGCGGTCTCGTAGTGCATCGGGGGTAGCTCGCTCTGGAAAGGCTCGTTGATCGCCTCCGCGCGCGCCAGCGGCAGCACCTCCTCCGCCGCCAGCGATACCGCGAAGGCGCTGATGCCATGAATCGCGCCCTCAATCGCGGCGGCGATCGTGCCCGAGTAGGTCAAGTCCCAGCCTAAGTTCGGGCCCGCGTTGATGCCCGACACCACAAGGTCCACGCGATGGTTCAGCACAGCGTGCACGCCCAGCGTCACGCAGTCGGTCGGTGTGCCGTTGGTAGCGTAGGCGATGCGGCCGTCGGGCAGGTGCACCCGGTGCAGGCGTAGCGGCTTGTGCAGCGTTATCGAGTGCCCCGTCGCGCTGCGCGGGCGGTCGGGCGCGACGATAAACACTTCGCCGAGAGGTTCCAGACGCTTCGCCAGCGCCCGAATCCCCTCGGCGTAGACCCCGTCATCGTTAGTGACCAGGATTCGCATCACTCCGCGCCCTCGCCGACCAGTTTGTCGGGGATCATGCCCAGCCACTTCTTCAGACGGTAGATGGTCGTGTCGCGGTTCAGTTCGGCAATCGCGCGGGTGAGCGGGATGCCTTTGGGGCACACCTTGACGCAGTTCTGGGCGTTGCCGCAGCCTGTGATGCCCTCAGGTCCCGACAGCACCTCCAATCGCTCGTTGGCTAAGGTCGCCCCTGCATAGTGCAGGTTGAACAGAAGCGCTTGCGCAATCGGTGCAGGACCGATGAATGCTGAACGCTCGTTGTATTGCGGGCACGCCTCCATGCAACAGCCGCAGGTCATGCAGCGCGCGAACGCATAACGCAACTCACGCGTCGCATCGTCCACGCGCGGACCTGGACCTAAATCGTGGTAGCCGTCCATTGGCACCCACGCCTGCACCTTTTTGAGCGCCTCGAACATGCGCGAGCGATCTACAATCAGGTCGCGCACAACGGGGAACTTGCTCATCGGCTCCAGAGTCACCTCGAGAGTATCCCCCTTGTGCACGCCCACCTGATCAATGAGCGCGGCACACGATTGCTGCACCTTGCCATTGACCACCATCGTGCAGGTGCCGCACACTTGCTCCAAGCATGCCGCTTCCCATGCAGGGGGCGAGACAGGCTGCCCGCTGCTGTCCACAGGGTTGCGCTGAATCTCCATCAAGCAGGAGATGACATTCATGTTGGGTCGGTAGGGCAGTGTGAACTCTTGCCAATACGGCTTCTGGTTCGGACCGTCCTGCCGACGGATTTTGAGACGGATGGTTCGGATAGAGCCGTTGCCGTTTTTCATAGTGTGTCGCCTCCGAAGATATTATACCTGCTTTGAGGCGCCTTGTGGCTCATGAGATTCCAACTATCCCGCGATTCTCGACGGTACCCTGCTTGCACTGGGGGCAGGTCTGCCCTGATAATGCGAATCCTTCCACGACCGCGCCGTCGCACCACCAGCATTGAAGCGGATCTACGCGCGGGTCGATCCATGTAATCCGTCCGCAAGTGAGACACACATGCTCCCTGGCATTTCCCCTGTGCTGGAGCAGTTGGTCTCTCTCTTCTTGGCTAACAGCGCGTCCTTCATAGCGCTCGTACTTGTTAACAACTTCCTCGAAAAAGTGCGGGTGGTAGATGAACCAGCGCCGTCCACGCCAGTCACGCACATACGGATTGCCCTCATCCCAGATCTCTACCGCGTAATCACAACGATTGCAGGCGAGTTTATAGCAAGCTGCCATGACTGCCCTCCGAATAGTTGTCAGCCTCCTCCTCAGAAGCGACTTGACGCAGGACACCCTGCCGACATTTAGGACAGCGTTCGCCTTCCAAGGCTGTTCCCAGCACGACAACGCCGCCGCACCACCAACATTCCATTTTGTCGCGCCTTGGGTCGATCCAGGTGATACGCCCACAAGTTCGACAGACATGCTCCGACGCACTGCCCTGTTTTCGCAGAAGACGCTGACATTCCAAGTCGCTTAGAAACCGTTGATTTGTATACTCTATCTCCAAGATAACTTGCCATGCGGGTTGCGTGGGCGCGTAATACCAGCGCTTGCCACGCCAATCCAGCAGGTAGGGGTGGTCTCCATCCCACACCTGCACTGTATAGGCACAGTGATCGCAGTGAAAGTGAACCCTTCTGTTTGTTGGCATCGCGATTGGTGTTAGATACCGATTTGCCACTGTCCCCAGAACGGCGCGGCACTTAGCCCGATAATGCCTGCAATCGCGCCGCCAACGCAGCACAGCCCCAGCACAGATAGCACAACGGAGATGATGCCCATCACATAGCCCGCGACCGCCATGCCGCGCTCGTTGGGGTTGCCAAAGCCCGCGTCGATGGCGTTCATGGCGTTTTTGCCGAAAATCCACGCCAGAATCCCCAAGATCAGCGGCAACGGCAGACAGCCCCACCAGATGCCTGCCGTTAGCAGCGTCACCAGCGCGACGATCCCCAATACAAGGCTCGCTATTGCGCTCGTGCCCGTCGTCTGTTGCATACCGTCCCCCTCTGCATGCAGTATACCCTACTTCTCGAAGAAGGCAAGCGCAACCTCGCTGTGCCACAGCAAGCCCTCGTCGGTGAGGCGGATGATGTCGCCGTCGCG